>JACCDG010848443.1_pt1 | contig 26407 bp, 15 predicted proteins | sample 7442471 | NCBI WGS metagenome assembly JACCDG01 (sample SAMN15323444, study PRJNA562643) | freshwater metagenome | isolation source: river surface water | place: USA:Blue River Watershed | collected 2017-08-17 | reverse complement strand
GTTGAAACGCCGTACGGTAGAGGGGCTTCATGGGCTGATTCAATCTCGCCACTGGTTCCGGGCAAGACCATCTAGGTGACAAAGCGATGGCCCACGCTCCGCAACAAGTCCGCCTCCAGAAGACCCTTAAAGAAGGCCTGCGGCGATGTGCCTATCGGCGGTGGGAGGCGTCGGTGAAGGGCGCCATGCTGATCACGAAGACGACGGACCTGGAACGGATGTACCGCGGGAATACGCCCTACCCGACCGCCAAGCCAAGCTTTCGTAGCTACAGTTACCCAACCAGGGCCAAAGCCCACGTGGCACTCGCATCAGCGATTCGGCGACGACGCAGCCAAGGCTACTCGGCGACCTGAGGCAGCAGAAGTCTCCGCCAATCCGCCTGGAGACTCGTCCGGCGAGACCATTCGCAACTGAAGAGCGAGCAGTCATTCATGATGGTAACATGCACATTCCGCAAACTGAGGCCTACCCATCGCTGCGTGCTCTGTTGGTAATGACAACAAAGCCAAATATCATGGGCTAAAGGGGAGATGAGCACCGCATCAGCCGACGCTCCGTCCGACCAATCGATGACGATATCGCCTGCAACCGGGTCTTGTTCGTAGACAACGAATCTTAAGGCCGGCGGCGCCTCCCCCACCGCAGTCAATGGCTCCTCCCAGATCGGGAGTCCCCTTTGGATATACATTGGTAAATCGTAGTCTCGGGCGCGTAAGCTTGGCTGATTCCTAAAGCCTGAGCCGATGAAACTGTGGAATCTTCCCGCCGCATCAGCCATCAACTTTACCGCGCCCTTCTCGCCGACCAACCACGCCGAAGTACGGAGCGGGGAAGCAGCCTGGTCGCAAGCGACACCGAAACCATAATCAGGTGCAGCTACCAGCCTGGCATGCCAATCCGGCGGCGTAAAACCCGTCAGCTGCAGAATCTTCATGAACTCACTTCGACCGGAAGATGTCGACCGAGGTCTCCATGCACGGACGGAGGTCCATGTCGCTGGCGCCGATGTGCAGCCAGTCGTCCGGACGCTGGTAAATGTCGAAACCGCGGCCAATCTTCACCGTCCAGCCGTTGCTGAGGACGATATGGCGATCGTGGAGCGTCTCTTTCACCTCCACCGTCAGTTCGACATCATGCGCCTTGAGGCTCTCTCCGATCGTGGCGAGCTTAGCGAGGGCTTCCGCCTTTTCGATCTCGTCCTCGAATTTCGTGATGAGCTTGATCTTCGTCGGCTTCGCTAAACGGACGGCCAGCTCGCAGAACTTGAGGAAGTTGAGAATCTGGTGCTGGTGGCGAATGTAGGCGTCCTCGACGACGATCTCCTTAGCGCCTGGAAGATAATCCCCCATGATCGACTGGTAGGAATACCCTACAGCATCATAGTGAATCCGGTAATGGCGTTCCGTCAGCGCCGGCGCGTTGGGCGTCGACTTCGCCGCCACGGGCGGAATGACCAGATCGACCTGTGCGACAGCTTGCGGCGGGGTCGGCGGCACGACAACCGGCGCCGCATTCTCGACGACCTTGACCTCCGGCTTGAAGATGGTCGGCGGGATGACGTCATTGCCCGGGAGACGATTCACGCGAGACGGACGGAGCGTCGCCGGTGCCTGTTCCGATTCAGGGCAGTAGATGATCCGGGTCTGGCCCGAGGCATCGACAAAACCAAGGTCGATATGGGCAAACTCGTCGTCGGCCTTGAGCTTGTTGAGCTGCTCCTTTACGCGACGGCGTCCTTCCACGGCATAAGCCAGGTATTCGTCGAGCTCAGCCGGAGTCGGGTCGCTACCAGGATGCAGCAGCTTGAGGAGGGCGCAGACGCTCTTGATGACGGCCGTCTGGTCACGCTGGGCATAGCCAGATCCGAGCTTACAGGCACCCTTAACGTAGGCGAAGCGATTCACCTTCCGGCTCGAATGGTGAAACGCTGAGGCGAGGTACTCGATGATGAGGCCATAATGGGACGTCAGGCTCTCCTGGGAGGCCTTCGGGATTTCCCAGCCCGGGACGTAGTAATGGAAGCGATCCTGGATCGCTAAGTCGAAGACCTTATGAAGCGGCTTGAAGAGGTTGTGTTCGACCGAGTTCACGACGTCCCGGATCGCATCATCGATATTGCCAAGGAAGACCATGCTCGCGAAGGCCGTGACTTCACCGGTGCCGCGAGTGAAGTTACCGTTAGCCATGTACTGCTTCATGATCTGGAAGGCCTCCAGGTCTTTGACCACGACGCCCACGCCGACTTCGTCGAAGGCGACCACGTCCCAATAGCCGATCAGGCCGACTTTCTTGCGGCTGGCATTCCACCAGAGCGAGGAAGCTGAGGTCGGAGCTCCGAGCAGGGTCGAGTAAGGCGAGAACTCGCTGAAAGAGTAAGATTTGCCGTTTCCGCGGGGGCCCAGCTCGATGTAGTTGTAATTGGCCTCCACCAGGGGGAAGAGACGGGCTAGGTAATGGAACTTCAGACGTTGGGTCATCTTGCTCGGCTCTAGGCCGAACGAGCGAATCAACACATCGAGCCATTCATCCCGCGAAAAGTTGGCGCGCAAACGACAGTAACCATCGTAGTCAAAACGAGGCAGCTGGATGGGCTTCAGGTCTTTGACGTAAAACGAGTAATCGTCGTCCTCGACCGGATGGAAGGCCAACGTGCACTCCGCCCAGATACCGCCCTCGTAGATACGCTCACTCTGGTCGCGGAAAAAGCGCTCGTCGATGGAGATGCGACCGGAGCCGAAGTTGGCCATGCGCGCCCAGGTCCGCTTCTCCTTCTCGCTGTAATAGACCTGGATCTTATCGATGAAGGTATGCTGCCCCTTCTGCTGGACGGTGATCTGCGCTCCGTTGGACTGATCCGGACTGACGAAGTTCTCCTGGAGGGTCTTGAGGACGACTTTGAGGCCGTCTTCGATTTCCTGGGGGTCGTCGGTGGCGCAATACTTGGCCAGTAAGAACTCCAGCACGAAGGACGGCACGTTCGTGCCTCGCTTGACGCGTTGCAGCAAATCCTTGCGGACGGCCTTACCGGCGAAGAACTGGTTGAGCTTGAGATCGAGCGGATCGGACATGGCTTAGTAAGCGAAATTGGTTTCCAGGTTGAGCTTACAGTATTCCGCCAACGTCACCGGGTCGAGCACCTTGACGGTGAATGCCCCCGTGAAACCATCCTTCAGGATAAGAGTGAACCGGGTCGCCTGCCCCGGCGGCAGGGTAACCCGCTGGATGGTCGGATCGACATTGTCATCGAGTCCGACGGTGGCGATTTCTTCGCCCGCTGGATTAACGGCCTGAATCAGGAAGTGAGCTTCCCGGGGCGCGATCAGATCCTCATGCTCCCACTCCAAGCCGATGATCGGGCGGGGGGTCGTCACCTTGGTTTTGCCTCGATAGTTCAGACAGACAGCAGTCGTCCCAGCGGATGCTTCGTCGGTGGCCTTGAGCGTGACGACTAAGCAGGGAAGGAAATTCTCCTGCGGCGAAAGCCCTTCATGGAAATAGCCCGTCTTGCCGTCGTAGGCCTGGAACGACCGGGGAGTCACGAACTGATTGAACTCCCCCGTGATCCCCAGCCGGGTCCGGTCAATGACGAAGTTCGCGGGGTCAGTGCTGCTTCCGCCAGTGCCCAGGAAACAGCGGGTCTTCTCGATCAACCAATCGCCCGCCGGTGCGGGACAGGCATCACCGGCGCCATGTTGCGGCCGGAGCATGAAACCGTGGTCAGTCGCGATGACCGCATAATCAAAGCCCATCTTGACGAGTTTGGCGATGGCGACGTTGATTTCCCGCATCATCGCCGGAATCTGCTGCATCGCGCGGGACTCACCGGCATGCGAAGCTTCGTCGATGTCGCTCCCGCGGACCACATAAAGACGCGTGCGCGGGTCGACATGCGGCCGCCCCGGCTGGCCGAATCGCTCGATACGCTCCTGCTGACATTGGTCCCCCATGATCTCACGCAGATGCGTGAAGCGCGTCGTCGGATCCGGAGTGGCCCGGTCACCCAGGAAGACCGCCAGCCTGCGCCCGCCGTTTTTATCTTCCTTCACCTTCAAACTGAGCTTCGTCTTCGCCTGAGGCATCAGACTGGCCATGCCGACCTCGGTGTATGTCGGGAGTTGCGCATACGAGAGGCTGAGCTGGACCTGATAGTTGCGCAACAAGCCTGCCTGCAGGTCAACCGCAAGCTCGTACCGGAGCGAATCGATCAGCAGGTAGGCAACCCGCTTGCCTTGCCGGACCAAGGGCTCCACGACCGTATCGAAAAGTTTGGCGTTCTCCAGGACGCCGCCCGCCGCGGGCCAACCTTCGACTTCGATCGCTCGCAGGTGCGCGGAGTGGAGACGTCCAGCACATTCGAGATACTTGGCGCGAACCTGATTGGCGACCTGATCGAGACCGTCATGCTCCTCCGTCCGCTGGCCGAGGGCCTCTTCCAGCAGTCGATGAGCGCGATCGAGGAGATGATAGCCACTTTGATAGGCAGCCGCGAGTTCAGCGAGCCGCCGCGGCGGCTCGGCAAAATCCATGCAAAGCTTGAGTAGTTCCAGCGCCGTGCGGGCGGCCTGCCACTCAGCCAGGCGCGCTCCATCTTCCGACTGCTGCACGACCCACATCGACTTTAGACGTAGTTCGACGATTTCCGTCGCCCCCGAGATATCCCCAGCGGCGACTGCCTGACAGAAGCGGTCGAGGAACAGTTTTTCTTCGAAGGCGAAGGTATCCCGTCTCCCTAAAGATCGCATGATGGCGACGCGTGACGTCAATTGCAGCTGGGCCTCGACCTCATTAGCATACTTGACGTAACGGTCTTGCTGGCTGGCCTTGCCGCGCAGACCTTCGCAAAGACTGAAGACCAGCTCCTTGGCGGCCGGGGTCGCCCGGGGGATTGCGGCGAGGGCGGGCGGCAAGTCATCGCTGGCATCAAAGACGAACTCGCTGAAGAGGAGTGTGCGCCAGAGATAGGAGCTGAACTCCGACGCCCGCTGAATGGCCGGGTAGCCAGCCAGCCCCATCGTGTTCTCTAACATCTGTCGAAGTTCGTCGATCCAGGGCCCCCTAGGCGGCAACTTAGCCTCCAAGTCTTCACGCGTCAGGAGTTCTTCGATAATCTCGCGGCTCGACAGGGCTTCGTGGGCCCGCCCCCCCAAGGCGGCCTGTAGTTCCGGCCACTGCTGGCCCTGTTGCAATTGGTTAATCAAGGCGAAGGCCGGCGTCCGTCCTTCCCTGAACAAATCGTGAATACGCGCATGCGCTTCGGGGAAGGCTCTTAAGCAAATCGCTTGGAGCGTATCGTCCGCACCCGAAGGGAAGACCGTGCCTGGGCCTAAAATGACGGCCACGGCCGCTTGATCGTTTTGCAGCTGGGCTTGGCCGGCGGCCGCTGCCGGTTGCGGCGGGGGAAATGGCAACCAGACGACGGCGTGGTGGCTCGGCCGATTCGCTAACGTCGGGAGAAGAGTGATGACCGCCGTGCGAACATCGACCAAAGGCCCTTCGGCCATGATAACCTTACAGTCGTCGCGGGCCATACCCCGGACGATATCGGCATAAAGTCCATGGGCATCATAGACCACCAGGACACGATTGGCGAGGGCCCGCGGGCGGAAGACGCGTTCCGCGATGAAAGTTTGGATGCTCATGACAGAAAGTTTAGACGGATTTCTTTTTTCGTCCCCGCGCTGCCTTAGGCGGCTCAGCCGGGCAAAGATCTTCGCGACCGTGGGCGATGGCGATGGAGCGGTCTTTTTTACAGACCGCCAGCACACGCTCCGGCCACATGGCCATGGCGAGGTGAGACCAGTCGTAGTCACCCCGGGACAGTTCCTTCCAGCAGGCTTCGAGGTTCTTACGGAAGCCAGCATGCCGGAAATACTTGGCCAACGGACAGGCCGTGATGAGCACGCCATCGTTGAGGTCAGGCTTATAGCCCTTAGCGATGAGTTCCTGAAAGTCCTGGCGCATTTCCGATAGCTCCAAGCGAAGGTCTTCCAATTCACCCCGCCGTCCGGCGGTGCGGCCTTCGGCTAGTAAGGTCGCAATCTCCTCGTTCAGACTGCGCAGGCGAGGGTCAAGCACTTCGGTAATCAGCCGCGGAAGCGCATCGGCGTCCAATTTCGGATAGTAGACCCAGAGGATGAATTCCCCCGAACGGGTCGAGAGCGGCCAATAAATGGGGGCATTGCGACGGCTCTTCGAATAAACCGAAAGGTGATCAGCAAAAAAACCGGCCGGGCGACTAAGATAGTCGCGGAGCGTCGGAACTCCCAGGCGGGCGGCCAGGTCCTGCTCATACCCGTCGACCGAAGCCAAGCCAGTCGCCTGACGGAGAGCAACGCGACAGCAATTGAGCAAGGGCGATTCGCCTGAAGAGTCCTCCGCGAAATAGAGTTTTGCTGCTTCCGCAGGCGCGGCAGCCGGAGCTTGGGCTGGCAGCGGCGCAAAAGGATCTTCTGAAGGCTTACGAAGTTCCTCGGGGCTCGCCGGCATAGCCCACCGACCGAAGGTGATGCCAACTAAATAAGAAGTTAACATCCGTGCGGTATCTAACTTGATGCCGCTACTCTCTTCTTCCTCCAACTGACTTTCGTCTGAGCCCTCAATACCTTGCGCTTCCGGCACCTTGAAATCGTAAAGCTTTTCGGTGATTTTATTGATTACATTCTGCTTTTCAGCCGTAAGTACAACGAGCCGAGATCGAGACAAAATCAACTCGGCTTCGACTTCTGAAAGCAACGTCAGTCTTTCGCCAAGCCAAGGTACAACGAAAGCATGGCTGGATTCAGAAATCGTATCTTGTGATCGGTTATACTCCCACAAGGAGGCGGCCGTCTCTTTTAGGATTTCAGCGGCCTTTGGGTCAGCGAACGAGGGCACAGGCGTGCGCTGGATTACACCAACTTCATACGAACGGGCAGCGGCGTCAGCGGCAGCGAGCTGCATGCTGACCAGATAACCAAATGGACCAGACTGAACAGTGGCCAATGTCAGCCAAAGCTCATCTGAAGTGCCCGCAGTAAAAGCGGCCGGCCCTTTATGAGCGAAAACACACCCTTTGGGTAAAACCCTGGCAGACATACCGCTTGAGGTTCTGAGTGGCCAAGTTAGCCCAGGACGGAAGTAGTAGTCCGTATTTTTGGCCACAAAACCAGCGTTTCCATTAAGGTAAGGATAGCGCTGAATTATATTTTGTTTAATTTCTATACCGTCATCTTTCCAATTAACAACAAGGTGCAAGTCTGCGTAATATGGGGAATACGCACCACCTTTCGCAAAAGGCCACCAATGACGACCGCGTAAGTCAGAGACCTGCACTGGCACCTCCCACCAGCAGCGCACGAAACGAAAGTCGTCCGCAGTGGCTAAGCCTTGGCGTGCGGTCCGGCCATGAGATTCGAAGGCCGGCAATTCCGTAAAGAGCCGGCGCACTTTCTCCTCCACCCAATAAGCAAAGGGCGCATTCGGAACCTGCTCAAAGGAAGCTGGATCGAGCGTGAACACCCCTACCCCTCCCTGGCCGACGTTAACCTGGCGCACCGCATCAGCCAGAGGGCCCGCGGGGGACTCGACGTCGAGCAGACGAAAGCAGGTGAGTTCAGACATAATCAGCCGTCTTTCTTTTTACGTCCGCGGGTGACCTTGGCTGGCTCAGCCGGGCAAAGATCTTCGCGGCCGTGGGCAATGGCGATGGAGCGGTCTTTTTTACAGACCGCCAGCACACGCTCCGGCCACATGGCCATCGCGAGGTGAGACCAGTCGTATTCGCCTCGCGACAGCTCTTTCCAGCAGGCTTCGAGGTTCTTGCGGAAACCTGCATGTCGGAAATACTTGGCTAAAGGACAGGCCGTGATGAGCACGCCATCGTTGAGGTTCGGCTGATAGCCCTTAGCGATGAGCTCCTGAAAGTCCTGGCGCATCTCGGCTAATTCCAGGCGCAGACTTTCCAGCTTCGCCTTACGACCCGACACCCTACCCTCGGCGGCCAGCGCCCCGAGCTCCTCGTTTAGTCGACGGAGTCGCGGATCCAGGACTTCGGTGATCAACCGGGTCAGCGAATCGCCCTCTAGCTTGGGGTAGTAAACCCAGATGACGAAGTCGCCCGAGCGCGTCGATAAAGGCCAGTAGATAGGCGCCTTGCGGCGACTCTTGGAATATGTCGCAAGGTGATCGGCAAAAAATGCTCCGGGCTTATCGAGATAGCCTCTGAGGTCGACGCAGCCAACCTTCGCACAAATCGCCTCCTCAGCATCGGCTCCGAATTCGTTGACTAAATTTACCCTAACCAAATCAGCGAAGCCTTCGTCAGCCCCCGATTCAGCCACATGATATAACATCTTTCGACTGGTCGAAAATCCTGGCGGAGAGGTTGGCAGTGCCGCCAACGGATCTTCCGGCGGATACTCGTCCGGCAAGCCCGCATCCGATTTCCAGCGTCCAAACGTTAAGCCAACAGCAAAAGAAGCAGCCGATCTCGCCAAGTCGCCAGTATCTTCGGGCTCCGCCTCCTCATCGGGGGCTTCAGCCGGACGACTGCGAGCTGAATGCCCCCCTTCAATTGGGGCAACATCACCATAGGCCTTGAGCACCAACTTCTCGATACTGGCTTGCAGCTGCAAAAACTCGGTTTCCAGCTGAGTCCTGAGCGCCGCTTCAGCGGCTTGCGAATCGGCCATCGTGGAGGCTTTGATTGCCGGGCGTCTAAACCACGGCGAGCGCTCCGAACGGACAGCCAAGCGACGGCGATTCAGCCAGCAGGCCTTAGCGAGATTCTCAATTTCGTTCTTAAGGCTCCTGTTTACCTCCGGCACGGGCACCAGTTGCATTACGCCAGCAACAAAAAGAGGTCTTTCGTCTGCGCCTACATTAAGCCGGTAAAGTGATTCAAAGAAACTGCTATTAGTCAGCCCAAGCAAGAAAAGCAGGTCGGCTTCTGGGGCAAAAAATTGGAATCCATTGTGGGAGTAAACACAGCCTTTCGGTGTTAAATGCGGGGCGAACTTCAATGACCGAAGTGTCTGGTATGCACCTGGATGGAAGTAATATTCTACGTTCTGCACACGCCCCCCAGGTAATAACTCAATGTCTGCACCCTTCGCACGCCAATCCACGCAAAGGTAAATGTCGGCGTAAAATGGGGAGACAGCTCCTCCCTTAGCAAGGTGCCACCATCGTCGATTAGTGGCATGTTCCACTTCAATAGGAGTCTCCCAATGACAACGTATAAAGCGGAAATCATCCCCTGTACACAAGCCTGCGCGCGCGCTCCTTCCGTCGGCTTCAAACGCCTTGAATTCCTTATACATACGGCGGATTTTTTCCTCTACCCAGTAGGCAAACGGGGCATTGGGAATTTGTAGAAAAGACTTCGGATCTAAGATGTGAATGGATGCTGCTACGTGGCTAATGTTCACCTGACGGACCGCCTCGGCCAGAGGCCCCGCGGGGGACTCGGCGTCGAGCAGTCGGAAGCAGGTGAGCTCAGGCATGGGGCTTGAGGAAGACGTAGGCGGCGGCTTCGACCATGGCTTCGTCCATCACGCCGTGGCCAAGGTCGACCAGGAGCTTAGGTTCAAAGGCCTTGAGCACGACCTCTTCGCGCCACTTGGTGTACGAAGAGAGAAAGAAGCAGGTACGTGAGGTGATGGCACCGAGGCGACCGCCCGGATGCAGCAACTCGCCGCCGCGTTCAACGAAGGCGGCCAAGATGTCGCAATAGCTGTTGGGATATAGTTCCTTGGACTGCTTCTTGAACCCCGCCGACCACTCGCCGAACGGCGGGTTCATGACGACGACGTCGAAGCGTTCGCGGCAGAGGTCGATGAACGCAAAGCCTTGGGCGGCATCTTCCGCGAACATGCGGCGACGAAGGCCACCCTGCTCGAGGCGAGTGGCGAAACGGTTGAGCTCCTGATAAAGTCGCTGTTCCGCCTGATCCCAGAAAGTCGCATCGGTGATGCTACCCATGCTGAATCCGGCCAGGTCATCCTGGAGGGCGCGCTGGCCAGCGCCGGCCAAGCCAGGCAAGACAGGAGTCTCGCGACGGCGGTCTCCTGCCGCCGCCGAGCTAACGAGTTGCCTGATGGTCTCTTCGATTCGCAAGAGTACGCCTGCTTCGCCCGCCAGGCGCATCTGCTCGACCAGGCGTCGCATGAGTCGACCAAGCGCCTCTTTCTCAGGCGTGCCGGCCAGCGACGTCGCGATGAAGTCATCAATCTGGCTTTGGTCGGTAGAGATCGGCTCGGCGCAGACCACATGTGAGCGGAGAATGCGTGGCCGGCGAGCCGGCGGGATGCGTTGCTGTTGCCAGGCCTTCTGCGCCCGGAGCCAGAGCGCCAGCCGCGCAATCTGGACCGCCCGGGCGTCGATATCCACGCCATAGATGTTATGCTCGAGAATCAGTCGCGGCACTTCTCGGAGGAAATCATCCCGGACCGGGTAGTCCGCACGGAGCGTGCCGACGGAGCGCTCCCAGGCTTCGGCGTAAATCTGCTCGAGCAGGTCAAAGGCATAAAGCCCGAAGTGCATCGATCCGCACGCGGGGTCCAAGAAACGCAACTCGCGCGGATCTTTCAGCGGCCGATATGGCACCTCTTCCGGCAACCGGAGGCGTTCCGCGGTCGAGAGCTCAGGGGGCACGACTGCCCCGCTCGGCTTTTCCTGCGGCGAGAGGAACTTCGTCTGCGGACGGCGGACCAGGTAGCGACAACGATCGATGAGCCCGGTCGAGCCCTGGGTCATCTCGTACCAAAGCCGCCCTAAAGTATTGTCGGTCAGGAATTCAACGACGTAGCGAGGGGTGAAGAATTGGTTACGGATCGCCAATTCGCGGCTATCACGGGGCGCTTGGGAAGCTTCGCGCATGAGCTTCCGCTCATCGGGGTCGTTGTAATACTGATAGATCCAGCCAATCGTCTCGTCTTCGCCCCAGAGCGGAGAGAGGTCTCCATGGTTCATCGCGGCGATGACCTCGCCGAGGCAGGCTTCCCGCGGGAAAAGCAGCGCATTATGCGCCCGGGAATCCATCACCGTTCCCAGGTCCGTCGCCATCTCATCGCAGACGCACCGCAAGCATTGGACGTAAGCCTCATGTTGAGTGGCGAAGGCATGATGGGAGGCATCACGAAAGACCACGAAGCCATCAGAAGAGTGGTAATTCGCCAGCATCGGCGGCACGAGGGCCCGAGATTCGGCCATACGGATCGCCGCCAAGCGATTGACGATGCCGAAGGAAAGTTCGCGGGCCAAACGGGCAAAGGCCAGGGCGCGACGTTGATCACTCGGGGCGGCCTGCGCGACCAAGTGCTCCAGACGTTCGGCCAATAACTTGGCGATACCTATGTCGCCCTCCGTGCGACCCATCGCCTGTAAGCCAGCGACCGGAGTCACGCTCCCATCGGGCCCCAGGCCGAAGGTGGACTGCATCTGCTCGGCCAAATCGGCCGAGACGGCCCGCCGTGCATCCGTGACGAACTTGAAGAGGCGATTCCGCGCAGCTTGGTCGAGCGGCATGATCAGTCGATGAACTCCGTCTTGATCCGAAGATTGGCTTGGGCCATCCGGGTCTCACAATCGCTCAACTGGCGACGGAGGGCTTCGATTTTCGCCGCAGAATCCAGGACCCGCGAAACGCGGAAGACAAACTCCTCCTCCCGGCGTTGGCCGCCGCGATTCTCTTCATCGATCCGCCGGGCGCGCTCCTGGCGCAGGCGCGCGGCCTCCGCCTCCAGCTGATCGCGGGCCACGGTCAGATGACGATCGACTGCGTTGACGGCGGAAAGCCAGGCTTGGCTCAGTTCCGCGTCCGCGATTCCTTCCAAAGGACGTGTCGGGGCCAGGTTGCGCTGCAAGCGAGCGCGAAACTCGTCATCGACCTGAGTCCAGTCGGGATGACTTTCTAGTCGGCGCCGGGCGACCGCGACGCGAGCGTCCAAGACGGTGGACCCGGTGGCGACGACCGCCTTCCAGAATTCCGCCAGCTTCGGTGCCTCGAGGTGGAGCCCGGCGAAGGCGCCCGAAGCCTGCTCGTCGCGGCGATGCTGATCGGCGGTTTCAGCCAAGGCCTTCGACTGACTCACCAAGGTCTCGAAGGCCTGCTCGCCTTGCGGCCAAGGCAAGTTCGCGGCCAGGCGGGCGTCCGCCAAGAAGGCCTGGGCTTCGCGACTGAAGCCACGGACCACCTGGCGCATCCAGGTCCACTCATCGAACAGAGAACTCCGCACGGGGCCGAGCTCCGCGATGATGTCCGTCCCGTCCGCCGAGACGATGACCTGCAGCTTGTCGACCAGCGACTTTGCCCGGACATGAGCGGCGCAACCGGCCGCCTCGAGACGAACCGCCAGGCCGCTGTAGACCTGGAGCAGTTCCGGCACGCGCGTCCGGGCTTCTTTAGCGATGGAGGCTTCGATAGGGAGCGCCGAGGCGCCCGTCAGGTCGGCGAGGCGTTCGGCCACGCGCGCAAAGGTGTCCAAATCGGGGGTGTCTTCGCGCAGCTTGATCCCGACATCGCGGAAGCCGGAGGAGCTGCCGAGCGCCTGCAGCGCCTCGCTCGAGGCGGTGCGGTGGGCATTGCCGCCGATCTTCAACTCGATGAGGCCACCTTGCAGCAGGGCCGCGACCAGGTAGCGGATCGTATCCGGGCTCCAGCCGAAAGGCGGAGCTTCGAAGGCGCGCGTCAAGTCCTTGCCGAGGGGCACGCCGCAAGTACGCAGGTGCTGGACGAGGGAAACCAAGGCGGGGTGGTCGCGATTCAGTTCCGCCGCACCGCCGGGACGACGGCGAATCAGCGTCAACGGGTCGGTCGCCGTCGTGACGTTCGTGATCTCACAACGCAGGAAACTCTCGGCGAGCTCTTTGGCGGCATTGTACGCCGCCTTAGGATAATCAGCATAGATACGCTCACCGCACTGACCAAGGAGACGGGCGAAGGCGTCCGACAAGCGCTCCACCGTCTGGTCGAGCGAGAGCCTCAAGCCGTGCGCGTAGATCGGTGCTGCCCGGAGGGCCTGGGTGTATTGCCCAACCAAATCCTGTTCCGCCCTTTCCTTCTTATGCGTGATGACTTGGAGATAATCCCGGACCTCAGGACCAACCTGTCCGGTGAAGCGGGCCAGGAAGCGCTCGCAGCGGGCGATTTCGTTCGCCAGAGCCAGGTGCGAATCCTGCCGGAGCGCGACCGCGGTGACCGTCGCAACCTCGGTCGGTCGGCCGGAAAGTTGCTGTACCTCGGTATAGACCGCCTCGGCCTGCGCGGCAGAGACAAAGCGCACGCGCAAGTGCACCGCCTCATTACCGCCGGCGATGGGCACATAGCGGTCGAGCATCATGACCTCCAAGGCGACCTTGATCGTCTTGTTGCGGAAGACCGTCGCCTGCGGCAGATCTTCCTGCAGCGCCTTCAAGACGATCTTGTTGAGCAAGGCTTGCACCGCGCCCGGCTCAGGCGTCAGAGACTCGAAAACCTGATGGAGGCCCGTCGCCTGGTCGGAGAGGAAAATGTAGGCGCCACGCTGACCCGGCTGAATCTTCAGGCGCCCATCCTGTTCGAACTGGCGGAGGACCTGGTCGACCTCGCGGCGGAGACCATCGCCACCCGTGACGGTGGGGCAAAGCACCGCCGCCAAATTGGCGGGGGTCGCGTCAACCAGCTCGAGGACTTGCAGCACGGCAATCGCCTTGGCGACCTTGAGGTGGAGCGGGGATCCGGGGAACAAGGTAGCGACGTCGTCAACACCCTGCGCGAGAAACCCAAAGCCTGGGCGGATGTCGTTGACGAGCGCATCGTAAAGGTCGGCGGCCGTGACCATCGCGCCGACTTCGCGACCGGCCATGCCCGCGGTGCCAGGGGCGTTCATCAATTCCTGCACCACCTTGATCGCCGAACGCAGGCCTGTGCCGCCGGTCTTTTTCGCCAGGCGGCCGAGTAGACGGACCAGCATCTGGAACGTCGTCGGCAAGAACGGATAAAGATTAACGAAATCCTTTTCCTGTAGTTCCGTCTGCAACGAACCGACCCCTTCCAGGGAAGTCGCGAGGCGCAAGGCCGGACAATGGGTCGCCCAGAGCCCCTTGAGCGCCGCTTCACCCTGCTCGGACTTACTCAGCAAGCGCTGGTAAGTGATCTCCGTGATGTCGTTGGCTTCCAGATGCACGCCGAGCGGGAAGCGGTCTCGGAGGCGATAAAGATTCTCGGTATTCAGGACCTGGGCGTCCTCCATCAAGGTCTGCTGGGCCGTCGCCATGACCCAGACCTTACCGCCACCGACATTCTTGATGATTTCGGCGAAAGCCTTGAGGTCGAGGACCAGCTCCTCGCGCAAGGAAACAAAGTGGCCGGCTTCGTCGAGGATGAATAGGACGTGCTCCCGCCCGGAGCGCCGGCGGGCCAGTTCGATCATCTTCGCGGCCTGCGCCTCGACCGTCATCTGGGCCTCCAGCCGCATCGAAGAGAGGGCCGTCGGGGTGGCGAACTCCGCCGGGTAAAGCTCATGGGCGACGCGACTGGCTACCGACATGGCTTCGATGGAAGCGTTCATGAATTCCGCCCATGGGCGGTTCTTGTGGGCCAGTACCCGCGCCAGGAAGTCCTCGTATTTGCCATCACGCTCGAGACGCATCTGGAACTCCGCGAGCTTACGGTCGCCCGGATAGCCCAGCGCCTGCAGGACCTTATGGTAGAGAATGTCGCTGATCTTCTGCTCCGCGCGACCCGCGAGCTGGTCGGAGCCAAGGTCGACCATCAGTACGTAAGGATTGAAATTACGGGCGACCGTATTGAGCAAGGCCTTGGTGGCATCGTCCTTAAGTCGCTCGAGCAGCAACTTGCGAAACGGCTCGCCGCCGACCTTACGCTCGCCGTCGAGCGCGAACCCAAGGTACTTGGAGAAGGAGCTCTTACCAGAGCCGTAGAAACCGGAGACCCAGACCCCGACTTCCTTGGCCTGGCCCTGTTGCGCCAGCCGCATTTCCTCGAGCAATTTCTTCATGCCCTGGTTAATATGCTCCGTCACATAATACTCCGAAACTTCCGAGCGGAGCGCATCCTCGTCATCGCGACCATAAGTGATGACGCTTTCGATGGGGCGGTCGATATGACCAGGACTGAAAAGGGTGCGAATGGGGGCCATGGTGGTACGTAGAAAGATTTAACCGATGTGTTCGGAGCGGTAGTTGGGATCGGGCGGATATACGCCCAGGAAGCTCAACGCGGTCTGCCCGTGACGGACGCCGGGATAGAGCACGACGACGGGGTGCTTCACCTTGCCGAGCAGGTGATTCTCGATCGCGTTGATGCGGAGCGCCGGATGCAGCGCTTCGACATCGGTCAGCAGCAAAAGTCCGCGCGGCTGACGGTTGTTCGCCTCAACGGCGGCGAGGAGCGGCGCCATGAGTTCGGGGCTGAGCCGCCCGTCCTTGAGCACCAAGGCTCGCAGGTCATCAGCGACGACGCGCTGATGCTCGAGCAGCTCGGCGGCGGACAAACCTTCGCGCAAAGCCGGCTCATGCTCACGCAAGGCCGCGTAACTGGGGCTGGCGTCGAAGAAGCGCTGCAGCATCTCGCCCAAAGAGAAGAGAGTGACATCCCAGCCGGCGTTGGCCAACTGACCCTTCCAAGCAATCGTCCGGGCCTTGACGGCCAGCAGATCCGCCGGCGGGTAGACGAGGTAGAAAACCGGGTCGCTGCCGTAGCTGCTCAGAGAGCGGCCGAGGTCGAGGCGGTTGCGCAAGGCGCTGAAGCGTTGATCAAGAGAGTTCATGGAGCAGGCTGTGCAGGTCTGGGTGGCGCCAGGAGATATCGACCAAGCCGGCGCCGGCCTGATAGATGGCATGACCGTCGAGCAGCCCGCCGGAAAGCAGCCGGCGGACTTCGAGCGGCGTCAGGCCGAAGAGGGCCCAGTCCGGATGGTCGGGCAACTGGGCATTCGGCACGCCGGAGAAGTGCAGATCGTGGGCGAGGTAGAGCCCCACCTGACGTCGCAAAGTGTAACGCGCGACCGGATAGAACGCGCCGCTGGGTTTCTGGAGTAGCTGAAAGTCGACCGCGCAACCCAGCACATAGGCCGAGACGCGGCGGATGGTCGAAGCCGTCCAGCGCTTCTGCATGCGACCCGTGTCCAGCCCGCGGACGACGAATTCCTCCGCCAGTCCGCGCTCGAGCTGAGCCGCCCCTTGCAACACGGCAGGCCAATAAGACTGGGCAATGAACTCCCCGAAGATCGCCTGCGCGCGGGCAGTGTGCAGGAAGCAAAGCTGATTAAAGTCGTCCGGGTACAACCCCTTGCGAAGCAGGAACTGGAGTTCGGTCGCCGGCCGACCACCTTGCGTGAGGTAACGCGGCGCGAACATCTCAGTTACGACGTTATGCGCACGCCGGGCGGTCATCCGCGGAAAGACATTCTGCGCCAACGCGGCCTCGCTTAGCTGGGCGGCCGTCTGACCAGGCACGTAGATGCGCAACAGGTCGCGCGTCTCCTGCAGCATCGCCAAGCCGGCCTGCAACTGAGTCGTGTACGCTCGCGGCGAAGTCGTCATCGCGGCAGGCTGAAGTAAGGGTAAATCGCCACGCGGCGGTCGAAAGCCGCAAGATAGGCCGCAGCCATGCGGGCGAGCGCATCTTCCGAGGGGCCATCTTGACCGACTTGCCAGGGCCCCTTGATGGAGGTCGGGACTTTGGCCGTGTCCGCGATTTTCTTCAGGACCTCCAACGCCGAAGCTTGATCCGCGATCAGCTTGCGGGCTTCGGGGTTAGCAAACTCGCCGAGACGAGCGACCAGGCGTTCTTCCCAATCTACCGGAAAACGGAAAAGGTGATAAACCCCCTGCACGCCGACCTTGCCGGCATCATGCTCTTGTGCGGCCAGCAAACAGGCCGAACGCATCCCCGCCGCAACCGCGGTGCGAGGGAAAATCGACCCGAGGTAAGCCCCGAGGGAAGAGTTGTTCAGAAACTTGCTTCGCCAGGCGCCTTCCCACCAGCCCTGGGCAGTGGTTTCGCCTAGATAAGCGACGCACAGTCGCGCCCGAAGGACAGCAGATAGATCAGCGGGGGCCGAAGACATAAAAAGGGGAGCCCTTGGTCTACCGCGGGGAGGCCTAAAGGCAAACGCAACCCCTGGGGATTCCCCCAGAAAGTGAAGGTATAATAAACTAGCCAGCGGGGGCCGCCAGACGACGGACTCAGACCAGGCCGAGGTATAAAAGACGAGAGGGGATTGTAACCGCGCGATTTCGTGCGACTGGGGCCGAGCTGGGCAATTGGGCCTAGGCCTTAGCTTGGGACGTGGAGAGGATTCAGCCTGGGGGATAGTGGGCCTTGGGATGGGTACCCTTACCCAGCCAAAGCCCCCTAGTTTAAGTGGGTATAAGTGACTAATAATATGTAAACCATTGTTAATTAGGTATTTAAATTCATGCCTAATGTGAACAATTGTTCAGTTATATGCCCCTGAGGGCCGAATCGAGGGATCGATCCACCGAGACCGCACCCCCTGCCCGCCCAAACCTCGCCGGGGAGACCGGCCCCCGGTAGCCCCCGGCGATCAAGGCCCCCGTTTCGTGCGACTTCTTGGATAATCGCTCAAGACGTCCGTCCGTTGACTCGCCTTCCCGAAAAGGCCAAACCGAACCCATGCCCCCTGCGCCCTCCGCGGACATGCCCATCGACAAGGAATTCCAAAACGAGCTCCGGCTCCTTTGCGAAGCTGGCGTCCGCGTCATCCACCTGGTCTCCCATGAGTGGGAGCGCCTGCGAGCCTGCCTTCTGGAGCTGCGGACCGAAGGCCTCCACAAGAACCAGCCGATTATCGGCTGGAGTCCGACCAAGGGCATCTACGCCATCGAACCGGGTCGACATGACCTCAAGGACGTCATCGATAACACCCTCATCGGCGCAAGCGACATCTTGGCCACGATCGGCGGCAAGAACGCCGAGGTGGATGCCATCTGGATGGTGGAAGATCTCCACGGGTATCTCACGGAAGACAACCATGCCTTGCTGACCCAGCTGAAGGACCTCGCCCGCGACCGTAGCCGCAGCAAGCGCTTGGTCGTCATCACGTCACCCTTCGCGACCCTGCCGCCGGAAGTGCGTAAGGATATCCCGACGCTGGAACTCCCTCTGCCCCGCCGCGGCGTGCTGCAGGCCATCCTCCAGGCGGTGCTGGCTAAGTCAGGACATGAACTGCCGGATAACACGGAAGCCATCGTCGACGCTGCCTCCGGCCTGACCGTCATGGAGGCCGAGCTCGCCTTCGCGAAGGTGAACGTCGAACACCCCGGACTCCACCAAGCGGAAGTCCTCGGTAAGATCGCCCACGAGAAGTCGCGCGTCATCAAGCAGACGCAGATCCTGGAGTTCTTCCAGACCGAGACGAACCTCAGTCAAGACGTCGGCGGACTGGAAAACCTCAAGGTCTGGCTCAAGAAGCGCCAGAGTTCCTTCTCCTATCAGGCGAAAGAACAAGGCATCGAAGCCCCTAAGGGCATCATGCTCCTTGGCGTGCAAGGTTGCGGCAAAAGCCTCATCGCCAAGGCTATCGCCAAAGAATGGAGCTACCCGCTCCTCCGCTTCGACCTCGGCAAAGTCTTCGGCGGCATCGTCGGTCAGTCCGAAGGCAACATCCGCTCCGCCCTGCAGGTCGCCGCGGCCCTCGAGCCGTGCGTGCTCTGGATCGATGAGATCGAGAAAGGCCTGGCCGGCATGGGCAGTTCCGACCGCAGCGACGGCGGCACCACCGCGCGCGTCGTCGGCACCCTCCTGACCTGGATGCAGGAGAAGAAAGAACAGGTCTTCGTCGTCGCGACGGCCAACCGCATCGACATGCTCCCGCCGGAACTGCTCCGCAAAGGACGCTTCGATGAAATCTTCTTCGTCGACCTCCCCACGCAGTCGGTCCGTCGCCAGATCCTTAAGATTCACCTCCATAAACGACGCCAGCTCGACAAGGTCACCGAGGCCAAGCTGGACGAACTCGCCGAGCAGACGCGGGGCTTCTCCGGGGCCGAACTCGAAGAAATGGTCCGCGAAGCGCTCCTCGACTGGTATGCTGACCTGCCGAATCCCAAGCCGCTCCCCGTATACCTCAGCCGCGTCGCCCAGCAGACGAACCCGCTCTCCGTGCTCATGAGCACCCAGATCGAAGACCTCCGCAAGTGGGCTGGCCAGCGCACCCGCGCCGCCTCCGAAGGCGAACCCGAAGACCTCCCCAAGAAATCCGAGAAGCCGCTGCTCACGCCGACCGAGTCGGCCCAGAACCGCTTCTTCCGCCCCAAGGGCGACGCCGCGAACTAATGTCGGAGATTTCACCCCAGGAGGCCTCGCTGCTTCATTTCCGCGCCCTGACCAAGAGCGATGAGGAGGCCCGCGCCCTTTTCGCCGAAGGCTACGCCACCTGGAAACGTTACGGCAAATATGTGAACCTGGCCTGGGATGCCGAAACGGCCAAGCAACAGCATCGCGGGTTCCCCTGGAAATACGATACGGCAACTTACAAGATCCAGCTCCAAGCGAAGGAAACGTTGATCACGATCGCGGCGAGCGCACCCATCATCAAAGCGCTGGCCCCGCCCGCGAAGATTCCGAAACCCCGCCGGGCCTTTCGCCGCACCTCAGAAGGGCATGAAGATACGATCCAAATCCTAACCGTTACCGAGGGCCCGGACGGTGTCAGGCTAAAGACCTCACCTGAACTCAAGCCCGGCGACGTACTCACCAGCTGGGGAGAGGAAGAAAACCTGCTGGTCACCGGCCAGGATCAGCCTCGGCTCGGCGATGTCTTACTGGACGCCGCTGGTCATCATCTGACCGTGATTGACCTGACCCACCTGGAAGGTCAGGTAGCGTTACTTTTGGACGGCCTAGCCGCACCAGGCGAGATCCTACATCATGGACGCGTACTGCCACACCAACGCGTTCGCCCCGAAGATCACCTGCTGAATCGTAATGAGCCGCTGTACGACGAGGAGGGCAATGAATTCACGTTGGGGCTAGGGGCTACCCTCACTTCGGAAGTCGAGCCCAAGGGAGAGCTCCTTCGCACCTCGAACGAAATCTTCACCTTCGGCTTCACCATCGAAGTCGACGAAGGTTCTGAGCGAGAGAACTGGATCCAAATCCTCCTGGACCGTGAGGATGAAGAAAGTGCGGTCGACCCCCGGGAGGCGCTCTTTGCCGAACTAGATAAAGAGTTGCGTCTGCCTGGCGGCGTAACCGTCAAGATCCTAAAGCGCGACGAGCACGGCAAGCGGCTACAGATCAGAGGAAGGCTCCCACGGACTTATCGAATTCGGCCGACCCCCCGCACTGCTGATTATCTCAAGCAACTTCGGGCGCTCCATAATCTGGCCTACCGCCCTTTGCCCGAGCAAGCGGCCCTCCACCGCCTCGGCCTGAGACAAAATCGGGAGTGGCCGGCGCTACCGGAACTGCCAGCGCCAACCTGGAAGGTGCTCACGAGTGATTATGACCCCGCCACTGGCAAGGGCATCCTCGGCACTGGACGCCAACGAGATTTCGTCCAACGAGCCCTCGCGACACCCGACTTCACCATCCTCGAAGGTCCGCCGGGATCCGGCAAAACGACGGCCATCGTCGAGCTCATCCTCCAACTGCTGGAGCGTGACCCCGCCACCCGCATCCTGGTCTGCGGCAACACCTATGCGGCGATTGATAACGTCATCGAAAAGCTGGCCGACAAAGACCCAGGCATAGACATTGTGAAGGTCGGCGAACGCGGGGGCTACCATGATGAACGCCGCCTCCATAATCGCGCCGAGAGCCTAGCCCAAAACCTGAGCATGCAGTTCGGCGAAGCCGAGTCTCTGGTAGCCAATGCCGCGTCCGTGACCTGCGGAACGGTCATGGGGATCTCCAACCATCCTTGGTTCGATTACAGCAGGGCGCCAGAAGACCCCATGACCAGACTCGCCCCCTGGGACTACTTCATTGTCGATGAATCCAGCAAGACACCGGTCCAGGAGTTCCTGATGCCGGCCCTCCTCGCCCGCCGCTGGGTCATCGTCGGAGACGTGCAGCAGCTGGCACCGTTCGTCGACGAGGGCGGCTTCACGACTAACCTTAAGCAGCTGCTGCCGGAAGCCGAACAAGAGGCCGTCACGTTCTGCAAAAAATTCGAAGAACTCTGGCCGAAACTGGCCGAAGCGAGCCAAGGCCATTGCCTCCTGCATCGCTGTAACGAGGCCGCTGTACCATTTATCATCAAAGAACTACAGGCGCGGCTCACGACGATTACCCCTCCGACCTTGGGGACGGTTTTACCCCGTAACCAAGCCCGCAAGGATCCAGGCTGCCTGAACCTCTCGGTTGACCTACTGATGGCAGCCGCGACCGCAGGTAATGCACGCGGCCAGCTGGCGACGCGCCAGCTCATCCTCATCGACCACAAGAGCTTCGCCGAAGCGCGAGAGAACCTGCCTGACAACGTCATCTATCTCGAACCGCCCACCGACAGCAAAGAAAAGGCCGGGCACATGCTTCAGGGGCGGCAACGCCGACTCAAAATGGCCGCGACGAGCAGCCTGGTCGAGCCGCTCGCCAAGTACGCCAACGAAGAGAAGCTGGGGTTTACCCGGGAGATCTCCTGGCGCATGAGCCGTATTCACCAGCTACGACAAGGCCTCACGTGCGAACGCTACCGTAAAGATATCGCTCGCCTGCTGCCCGCGCATCGCCGCACAGACGCGCTCGGGACCTTGCACTTGATCGGTGAAATCGCGCTCCCGAGCATCCTCGAGTCTTTGCAGGTCGGCATTCCCCGCGATAGCCAGACCGTGACATTGGCCCCAACCGCCCTAAGCCACGGCCTGCCGCCGCAGGCGAATCGGGAAAGACTCGTCAAACTGGATTACCAGCATCGCATGCATCGCGACATCTCGGAGCTGCCACGTGTGCTTTTCTATCGGAAAGAAGCCCTTAAAGACTCCAACTCCCTGGAGGCTCCCCGCAGGCTCAAGAATGGCTGGGCCTATCAAGCGAACGCCTCACGAGCGCGCCGCTGCTGGCTACAGGTGGGGGCGCCCGCCAATGCCAGCCGACCTTTCCCTCGGCCGGTCCAAATCGAACGCGAGCTCGAAGCGCTCCATGCCTCGTTGGTGAGCTTCGCCGCCTGGGCGAAGGACTCCCCGCCTCTCGATGGTCGATCAGATTCTCGCTGGGAAGTCGCCTGTCTAAGTTTCTATACCGGTCAAGACAATCGGGTCTTCTCCCTCCTGAAGGAAGAGCTCGGGCAATATGACGACAATGGCTGGTTCCATGGGGCCAATTTTCGGATCAAAGCCGCGACCGTCGATAAGTTCCAAGGCCATGAAGCCGACCTGGTCTTCCTGCTCATGCGTCAGAACGACCGCGACGGCTTCCTGGACGTCACCAATCGCATCAACGTCGCGATCACGCGGGCTCGTGAGCAACTCGTGGTGATCGGCGACCGCCACTATTTCCTGCCTTTGACCCGCGATCGCCGCACCACCCGCACCAAGCATCTCATCGAGCTGGCCACCAAGTCCCCCTTATGAAAATCACCCTTAGCATCAAGGCCGCGGCCCAGTGCCATACGGCCTTCGCCGAAATCGGCCTAGCGACCACCCGGCCGGAGCTGCATAAACTCTGCCTACATGCGGCTAGTCAAAATGACGACGCGTCCACGGAAAGCCTTCGTAAATTCTTCCCAACGGGCGCCATCGCCAGCTCGGGCCTGCTCAATCTCGTGAAATGGCTGGAGACACTCGGCCTGGCGAAGGATGGTCGTCTCACGAAAACGGGCGCGGCCCTCGCGAACGACCCGCAAGGGAAAGTCTATATCCCGGAAAAGAATCTCTTCCGACTGGCGGTGCTCTCGCATGCCGCTACGGGAACAGTTTTGTGTCGGCTTACACGGAAGGCCCCCAAGGAACTCCATGGGACCAATTTCGCTGAACTGACGGAAGGGCAGACCGAGCCGATTAACCCCGATTGCCAACTATCTCCTGGCTCGGATTATATCGCCGTTCAAGACCAGGAAGCCTTCCGCTTCATCAACTATTGCGGCGATCCGGTCGCGATCCGGCATCGACCGGCGCCTCTTGAAATCAAACTATCCATTCAAGGCAGCGTCGAGAAAGCGGAGGCCGGCTGGAACTTGCGAACCAAAGATTCCGAATCAAAACCACAGTCCGTCGCGCCTCAGCTCGTTGAGCACCTTGGGGAAGTCATCCAGGACATCTGCCGCCGCTCGCCCAAGGGCCGCTGGAATGGCAGCCGACTAGAAGGCAGGTTTGCCGACTTCACCCCGGAGGAGCGCAAGCACTTCAAGGGTTCGCTTAACATCACGGAAGGACTTACGGACGTGACTTTCCTGGGCGAAATCCAATCCGCCCAGATCAGCGAGCTCCCCCTGCGGCCAATCGACCAAACCGAGGCCGAGCTTTGGGTTAGCGAACGGGTCCATCTGCTGCCCTTGGGACAGCCCCGGACACGCTCCCAGCTGATCGCCCTCGTTAATCGTAACCTGGAAAAGCACGAAGCCATCTTCCAAGGTTACCGCGGAACCATTCCACCGAACAGCACCCTCGCCCAAGTCGCCTGGTCCAACGAAGACCCCTCCAAGCGAGGCGACTACTGGAACCTGCAGGCTCCGCTCGACCTGGCTCCGCGGGAAGCGGCGGAACTTGATACGTCCATCGACCTCTTTGCGCCCGGACACCGCCGCACAGGAAGCCTGGCTCAATCCACCGGCCTTACCATCGAGCATCATCAGCTGCTGGAATACGCCGAACTCCTCGAGGCGCTATGGGGAGAGGCAGGTGCGCCAGCTGACATTCTCCTGTGCGACCGGCACATGTTCGCTTACCCGCAATCCGAACAGCTCCCCAAACTCTTGGAAGCTATCCGCGCGAAATGGCCGCAGTGTCGGGCCGAATTGTGGTATTCTGACTATAAGGAGGTCAAAAACAGCCTCCCGCTCATCGCGGACTGCAAGCAACTGGGCTGCAAGGTCCAGACCATCCCCGCACCGCTCAGAGATGGGAAAATCCACGACCGCTTTTTCGTCCTGAAGAGCCCAGATAGCCCCATGATCATCTGGGGCGCATCCAATACGCTGCTTAACGCCCGCGTCGTCGAGGGCCAGCTTCGCTGGCCGCAAGTCAATCTCACCCGCATGAAGCCCGCCCAGACTCATTCGCAAATCCGCAACTGGGCCCAATGACCATGAGCCAAACACCCATTACCGATCAGGCCTTCCAGCACGTCGTCTCACGGGCCGGGACGAAGATCCCCTTGGCCTGGCGACGACTTCGCGAAGCCGAGACCACTACTCCGAACTGCGATCACCTTTGCCCAGCCCTGCAAAAGCTTGAGCCGATTCGCTGGAATGCTTCAGCCCTGGGGATCTTCTTTAGTGAAAAGTCGGCTGATTTCCTGCGAGCTGCCTTGGCGACATGCGCGGAGAACACCCGAGTTTATCTGCTCGCGGAAGACAAGGAAACGGAAGCAGCCAAGAAGTTTGCCGCCGGGCTCGCGCCCCTCCTCCGCCCGTTGCTCCGTACGATCAGCCGACAAGGTCCGACGGCCATCTGTACGCCGACCAACGGTCTCGCCTGGACGTCGACCCAGAAAGGGAAAGCGTGGCGTTTGGTGCTCAGCGCGGAGCAGAGCGCCGCGTTCTATGAGCGGTTTCTCTACACCTTCTGGCACGAAGCTTCGGCTCAGCATCACCTGGCAGGAACCACCTGGGTCGCCCAATCAGGCTCGGCCATCGAGGCGCCCTTCAACGTCCCGACTCCGGCCGACAGTCTGCTTGCTTTGCTGGCGAATGATGACGGCGGCCTTCCGGACGGTGAGGTTGCGCAACTCATCAGCGCCGAACTGCCTGGCCAAGCCAAAGCTTCCTTAATCTTAACCGACCGGGGGCCCCACTCCTTCGCTAAGCTCGACGCTTTGCTCGGCCCTAGGGTGACAATTCAGGAAAACAGCTATGACTTGCCGACGGCCTTTATCGGCCAGGGCGACCAAGCAGCCTTGATTATGCAGCAAGCTGGCGGCGCCTATCGATTGAACCTATCCCCCGAGCAGGTCCATGATCTCAAGACCTGGGTCAAATCAACCGATGGTTGGCAATTCCTCCGGGAGATCCCGAGGGCTGTTGAGCCGAGTTATCTCGAAGCAACCTTCCAGCTGGAGCGCGGTCAAGAGACCGTGCCGGGCAAGGCCTTCCCCGGAGGCAGATGGGAAAAGGAACTAGGGTCGGTCAGGGCGAGCGACTTTGCCGACCAAAAAGATGGGCGCCTGCGCAAGGAGGCGTCTGATCTGCCGGAGCCACCGATCCTCGCGGTCGAAGCCGTCTACACGTGGAGCGTCAAGCCACCGGAAGCAGATAAGTCGGCCGGCAAGGTCAAGGCGTACGTCGAATGGGATACCACCTTTAAGACCATCAACGGCATCAAGAAACAGCTCCTCAAGGATTTCGAGGGGCTGCGCAAGGACCTGGATAATGCCCTCGTCGCCCATCCGGACTTTAAGCGTAATGAACTGGGCGCGGCGCAATTACGCTCCGATGAAGCCAAAATCGAACTGGAAAAACTCGAACCCGAGCAGTCCGGATGGAAGCACGGCCAAGCCGCGGCAGGTTATGATCCTTTCAAAACCCTGCGCACTTGGGCGGAGTATTACGAAAAAACCTACCGGCTACCGATAGACTCAAAGGCTCACAAGAAATGGGGCGAAGATATCGCTGCGGCCAAGACGGCCTTTGACGAAGCCAAGGCCAAAGTCGACGAGATCAATAGTATCATCAAGCAGTGCGAAGACGTCCTCAAAGAGGAGGCCCCGGACGAGAAAGCCGAAGCCAAGCCAGACAAGGGCGCTATCGAAGGTCGGGTGAAGTCATTGCGGAAAGACCTCGAAAAAGCCCAGCGCGAATTGGATCAGAGATCCAAGGAGAAGTCCGTCCCCGCCCCGGCACCCGGCCAGCCAGGGGATGATCGCCTCGCCAAGCGCACCGACCTCGTGGCGCCCGCGCGGCCACTTCCCGCCGTCGGCGAACTCCGCCTCACGCCCAAAAGCGAAGACCTCATTCTCTGCATCCAGTTCGAGGAAGAGATCTCCCCGGGCGAAAAAGAAGCCGAGCGCCTGGCCAAGTTCTACGGCAAGTCCATCCGCCTCGCGAAAGCCTGATTAGCGATGTCTTTTGATCCATCCACCCCGGCACTGCACTCCCACTGGAGGGAGATGACCCTACCCCATTACCTGAAAGAGTTGCGTCTCGCGATTCAGGAGAAGTGGGCCAAAGACCCGACCACACCTAAGGCCGAGATCGAGAAATACGAAGCCACTCGCAAGGCGCGCGAGAAGAAGGGGGCCGGAGCCAACGTGTCTGACGCCAAGAAGTTCCTCAAGGACTCGGTCGGCATCATCGTCCGT
>JACCDG010712162.1_pt1 | contig 26417 bp, 34 predicted proteins | sample 7442471 | NCBI WGS metagenome assembly JACCDG01 (sample SAMN15323444, study PRJNA562643) | freshwater metagenome | isolation source: river surface water | place: USA:Blue River Watershed | collected 2017-08-17 | reverse complement strand
GCACTATGGTCTCTGTGAGCCGTTCATTGTCGAGTTCCGTAATAACAAGTCGGCGCGCTCCATCGACGATCCGCTCTCAGTGGTTGCCACGTCGGGTGCGCATCACGGCCTCTGCGAGCCATTCGTGCTGATCAATCGCAACAACAATGTCCCTAGATCATTGGATGATCCGCTGCCGACTTTGTGCACGGGCAATCATATGTATTTGGTAAGCCCATTTATTCTTTCAATGGAACATGGTGGTCGCCTGCGATCCGTTGATAAACCATTGAACACGATCACGACGGCGCGAGGTGGCGCGCACGGTGTCTGCATTCCATACTTGATCCGATTTAATGGATCTCATCGCGGCCGGCAGGACGGCGCAAATCGTGGGCAGTCTATCGACCAGCCGCTTTCCACGCTCGATACGTCGAATCGGCTGGGACTCGTCGAGCCCTATCTCGTGAAATACAACGGCACGGGCGGCCCGATGCCGGTCAATGAGCCGCTCGATACAGTTACGGCCAAGGACCGATTTGGACTGGTTATGCCGGAGCTGGCGGAGGGACAGGGCTATGCGATCCTGGATATCCGCTTTCGAATGCTTCAGCCGCACGAGCTGGCCGCGGCGATGAGCTTTCCGAAGTCCTACCACTTCGTTGGCAATCGGGAGCAGAAGGTCAAGCAGATCGGGAACGCGGTGCCGGTTCGGCTGGCGCGCGCGTTGTGCTCGGGAATTGTTTCCAATTGGAGAACGAAAGCAAAGGAGGTGCACGCTTGAGCGATTCAATCGACACCGAGGAGATCTCTCAGCCGCAGGCGGCCCCCGACATCCCTTTCCGCGAGCGCCTCGCGCAGCTCCGCGCCCGCCGAGCGAAGCCCTGGCCGGGGAATCGCCACGCCGCGGCCGCCAAAAAGCGGAAGAACGATTCCTTCGTCGGCGGGACGGAGGCCGATAGGCAGGCAGCGCTGGCAAAGAAGGCCGCGACGAAGAAGGCGAAGCCCGCCCCAGAACCGGCCGCCCTGCCGGTTCTCGCGGAATCGGAGCCGCTGCCGCTGGAAGTCGCGGCGCACGCCTTTGCCTGCGAGCTAGCGGCCAATCTGACGCTACCGCCGATTGACGCCGCCCCGAAAAGAAGGCGCGGCCGACCGCCGGGGAGGAGGGCTGCATGAGCGCAGATATCGATGATGACGTGCTCGCGGCGATCGGCTCGACGGAGGCCTCGACATTCCCCGAATTTTGTCGCGGCCTCGCGTCCCGGCCGCCCAAGGGCGACCGGGACGGCTGGCGCGAAGTGTTCGCCAGCCTGGAGCGTCTCCAGCACCAGGGACTATTGACTCTGACGAGAAACGGCCGCGACGTCGAAAGCCTGCGCCTCACACCCGCCGGCGCCGATCGCGTCCGCGCCAAGCTGGACGCGCAGCGAGGGCTGTTCGCGCAGCTCGTTTGACTCCACCACCAATGCCCCTCCGAGGTTTTCACGATGAGCAGCAGTGTCAGTTTTAAGCGAGTGTTCTGCCCGACTTGTCGAAAATTCTTGCAGGAGATCTATCACGAGGGACGAGTGGTACTCCGGATTCGGTGCCGGCAGTGCTCGCGCAACGAGCATCATCCGGTCCTGATCGTCATTGAGCTTGCGGCGACGGGGCCGCCTGGCGTAGACTCTGAGCCTGAAACACCCATAGAGCGCGATAGCACACCGCCATAGAGAGTGTCACCAGCGCCGCACGGTCACCGCAGATCGTTCGGCGCTGTCGTTTTTATGGGCAAACCTACTCTCACCGAATCAGATTTCGAACGGGCCGCGCTGGAGCTGCTCTGCGACGTCCCTGCAATTCAGGCCGTCGCGGAAGTAGAGTCCGCGCAGAACGGATTTCTGCCCGACGGGCGACCGGTGATCCTCTTCGAGCGCCACAAGTTTTATCAGTTCACCAAAGGCGCGCACTACCTGACACACCCCTCGATCTGCAACCAGGAGCGCGGCGGCTATCTCGGCAAAGAGCGAGAATGGCAGCGCTACGACCAAGCGCAGGAACTCAACTCCAACGCGGCCGCGCTGGCGACGAGCTGGGGCAAGTTCCAGATCATGGGCTTCAATTACGAGGCCTGCGGCTTCTCGACCGTCGGCGAGTTCGTGGCGGCCATGTGCGAGTCAGAAGCGAAGCAGCTTGACGCTTTTGTCAATTTCATCAAATCGCGCGGCCTCGACGACGATCTCCGAGAGCGAAACTGGGCGACGTTTGCCCGCGTCTACAACGGGCCGAAGTACAGGGAAAACCACTACGACGAGAAGCTTCAAGCGGCCTATCAGAAATACTCTCGGTTGCGACCGGCGACCAAAGACCTTCGCCAAAAAGTCGAGCCGCTCGCGGCCGCAACTCTCGAAGAGCAATTCCCTGCGAGAACCGGATCCACGCATGACACCGTCAGCTTGCCGACCGACCCGCCGATTCAGGCGACGCAAAACGGCAGCCGCGCCTTTCTTGTAACGGTGCTCGGCTGGCTGTCCGGCGTCCCGGGCAGCGTGTGGGCGGTTCTCAGAGGAGATCCGCAAACGGCGCGACTAATCATCGTCTGCGTCGCCGTGCTGACACTGGCTTGGCTTGCGCGCGGCACGTCGCTGGACCGGATGCGGATTCGATCCGCCGAGCACCCCGGGAGGTACACGGCGAAATGAGTGGGACGGTCAAAAATCGATGGTTTGGGTTGTCGCTGCGCGCTCGCGTAGTGATTGTCGTCTTCCTCGTTGGACTCCTGATCACGTTTGGGACCAGCGCCGCGGCGAGCGCCCGGCGCTGGCTTTTTTCGCGACAGGAGGCGGCGATCCGCGAGCGAGTCCGGGAAGCCGACGATCGGGCACGGGTCGCGGAGGGAAAAGCGCTGATCGCCGAGACGGTGCTCCGCGAAAAGCGAGAGCAGCTCGCGCAGGCCACGGCCCGCGCGGAGGTGGCGGAAGCCGCCTTGCTGACCGCGCGAAACGTGACGGTGCGCGTGAAGGGAGAGTATGACCAGATTCGCAATCGCAACATGTCTGCTGTGCCTGCTGACGTCGCTGGCCTCTGCGCAGAGCTTGCCCGCCTCGGGTACGCCTGTGCTCCAGTGCGATGAAGCGGTCGCCCGGTCGTGCCGGGCGGCGGTCGACGAACTCGGCGCCGCGCGGAAACTGATCGAGGCGCAGAACGCCGAGCTGGCGGCCGCGAAGGCCGCTCTCGACGCGAAAGCGACACAGATCAAGCTGATGGCGGACGCGAACCAGACCTTGATCGAGCAGAACGAGGCGCTGAAAGAATCGCTCGCGGCCCGGGCGGAGCAGGTCAAAAGCCTCGAAGAGCTGATCGGAAAATTCCAGATCCGGATCGCAGACCTGGAAAAGAAAAACGCGCGCGGCCGGCGATTCACGGTCGGCGCATTTGTCGGCGGGCTCGTTCTTGGAGCCGTCGCCGCGGGGAGGTAGCAGATGGACTGGTTACTCAAGCGGGTGTCGCCGGACAAACTGATTCAGTTTATTCCGATCGACAAACTGATCGACGTGCTCACGGACTATCTGGCGAGCACGGTCAAAAATCCGAATAGCGGAGAAGCGAAGCGGCTTTTCTCGGCCGTCGCGCGGCTGATGGGCGCCTGCGATAGTTTCCTGCAGAAGGTTCGCGCGGCCGAGATCGCGGAGCGGCAAGCGCACGCGGCCGAGCAGCAGTCGCGATTCGAACCGCCGACTGATCGGTAACCTGAAAGGCATGGTGCCCCCATGGACGCGGTGAAAGGCGAACGGGCGATGCAAGATCCCTCACATGAGATTGCGGCGAAAGTGGTCGCCGGCGTGACGGCGGTATTTGGGGCGATGGCCGCCGCCTGGAAATTCTATCGAATGGTCGGCCCGCGCCTGCGCCATTGGCGGGAGCGGCGGCGCGCTCGACAGGCAGGCTACGAGCAGCTCCCCCAGCTGATCCTGGAAGTGGGGGCGCTGCGCGAGCGACTGGAGACAGGGACCGATCCGATGCAGCTGCTCGAATCTCTTCGAAACGTCGAGGCCGCGCTGCAGGGCGTGCGGCAGACGACGTGGACGATTCTGGATATTTCCGGCCTCGCGTTTTGGGAATCCGACGCGGCGGGGAACACGGTCTACGCCAGCACGCACCTCGCGGAGCTGGTGGGCCTCGCGCCGCAGGCCATTCTGGGAAACGGCTGGGTCGCAACACTGCACCCCGACGACCGGGAGCGGGTGTTTCGGGAATGGCAGGGCGCGGTCCAGCAACAGCGATTTTTTGCATTGAAGTATCGCTTTCAGCACCTCGACGGCAAGGTCGTGACAGTGTGGGGTAAAGGGCTCCCGCTGCAGCACGGCACGAGAATCAACGGCTTTGTGGGCGTGCTGAAAGAAATCGATTCATAGAGCTTCCGGCCGGCACGACAACTGAAGCTGCTCGGGGGAGCAGAGACAGGGGCATGACGTGAGGGTCGGAGGACGGCGGGAGAGAAGATGGGGCAAGAGGCTCTCCCGCCACCTTCTCTTTTTTTTTACGGAGGCGACATGCGTAGATTTGTGATCGTATTGCTGATGACGTGGGGCTCGCTGGTTGCTGGCCTGTACTGGGTGGCCGGCCAGGGGATCATTCCGCAAAGACAGCAGGCCGGCCTGCTCGGCGGCGGCGTTCCGCCGGCGGGACAGTCGGGAGTGAATCTCCCGGGGATCGATCTGTTCGGCCTCGACGCGGACAACACGATCTGGGTCAAGCGCGCGTGCGATTCCGACTTCCGGCGGATGATTCGCGTCTCGCCTTTCCTGGCCGGCGAGGCGCTGATCGGGATCGACGGGCGCGCCTCGGACGGCTATCTCTATGCGGTCTCGGACAACGGCACGATCTACCAGCTCGTGCTGTTCCCGGGCGGCCAGGGGACAACAGTGCGCGTTTCGGTGGTCTCGCCACGATTCGCGGGCGGGTATCAGTCGCTCGCCGACTTCAATCCGGTTGTGGACGCGCTGCGCTTGATCGGGTCGAGCGACGAGAACTACGCCGTGGTCAATTCGAATGGGAACCTGAACGTGACGGCGGTGCAGACGGCAATCACCTACGCGGCCGGCGATCCGAACGCGGGCGCGAACCCGAATCTGGTTGGCGGCGCCTACACCAACAACGTCGCCGGCGCGCAGACGACGCTGTTCTACGGGCTCGATTACGACCGGGACGTGCTCGTCACGATTGCGCCCGGCGCGAACGGATCAAGCGCGACCGGGGGCGGGCAGCTCACCACGATCGGCCGGCTACTGTTTTTCAATGGCAACCCGCTCAATTTGCAGCCGACGGCCGATGCGGACATCTACACTGATCCGGCGGGCAACAATTTGCTGATTGGGGTGACGGGCCGGACACTGTTCACGGTGGACCTCGTGACGGTCGCGCCCGGCCAGGATGTCACCGTGCGGGCGTCCGGGATTGGGAACGGGGGCTTGATCGACCTCGCGGCGGTCCGGGCGCTGCGCGGCGGCCGGTGCAACTGAAGCAGGACTGAGAGGTAGTAATGGCGGAGATATTGCGGCCACAGCTGGCGGTGAGGATCGAATGGAATGGGATGAAGATCGAGGGAGCCCCAGACGGCACGCTGACGATATTCATCCCGCCTGAGAGCTTTCGTTTGATGACGCAGCACGGCAACGTCGGCGGCGGCCAATCCGGCCGCCTCTACTCGCAGGTGATCATCGCCCCGCTGCTCTCCGACCCGAACGTGGCGAGCAGCCGGCCAACGCAGACCGGCCTCGCGCCAATATAGGAGCCCCATGGGATCGTTCAGCAATTTTCTCGAACTGGAGTTACTCGACCACGTCTTCGGCAATGCCGCGTACACCGCGCCGGGGACGCTCTATTTTGCGCTGTTCACCGTCGCCCCGTCGGATTCCGGCGGCGGCACCGAGGTCACGGGCGGCAGCTACGCGCGCGTCGGAGTGACCAACAACGCGACCAATTTCCCGGCCGCATCGGGCGGCGCGAAGAGCAACGGCACGGCGATCACGTTTCCGGCGGCGACGGCGGCCTGGGGAACGGTGGTCGCGATGGGTGTCTTCGACGCTTCGAGCGGCGGGAACTTGCTGGCGTGGGCAACGCTCGCGACGGCGAAGACGATCGCCAGCGGCGATACGCCGTCGTTTCCGGCAGGCGATTTTGACGTTACTCTCGACTGATGAGCACACCGTTCGTTCTCCAATATCCGGCCGCTCTCGACGACGCCAAATCGCTTGGCGTCGCAAAGAACGATGCCGGCGGCTTCCTTGCTGCGACGATCGCGGCGGATGCGACCTCGCTCGCGCTGACGCTGCTCACCGACGCCGACGAGTGGGGGAGTTCCGGCCAGCTCACGATCGACGACGAGATCATCTATTTCGGGAGCCGGAGCGGGGTCACGTTCTCCGACCTCCTGCGCGGCCAGGAAGGCACGACGGCGGCCTCGCACGCGGCCGGCGCGGTGGTCGAAAACAACATCACGGCGGCCTATCACGCGGTCGTGAGCGCGGCGATTCAGGCGATCGAGGCGAAGGTCGGGTTCGCGGCCTCAATTCCCGCCAGCGGGCAATATCTGCGCGGCACCGGGGCCGGACAATCGGCCTGGGGAGCGATCCAGACTGGCGACTTGCCGGACCTGAGCGGCGCCTATGCGGTGGTCGGTCACGGGCACGCCATCAGCGACGTGTCAGGGCTGCAGACGGCGCTCGATGGCAAGGCGGCGGTGAGTCACACGCACACGGCGAACCAGATCACAGATTTTGCGTCGGCAGTGGGCGCGATCGCGTATCCGCTCTCCGGCAACCCCTCGGGATTCCTGACGGCCAATCAATCGATCACGCTCTCCGGCGATGCCTCCGGCAGCGGGGCAACTGGGATCGCGGTCACGCTGGCGACGGTCAACGCCTCGCCGGGGACGTACACGAACGCCACGATTACCGTGGACGCCAAGGGAAGGGTGACGGCGGCCTCGTCGGGAACAGGCGGCGGGGCAACGCCAGCGCTGGATAATCTGGCATCGGTTTCGATCAATACATCTCTGCTCGCGCAGGCCAGCGTCGATCTTGGATCGGCAGCGAATCCGTTTCGCGATTTGTATCTGTATGGAACCGGCACTTTCGGAACGCATTCAATACGGTTTACAGGCGCGCCTACTGCGGCGAGGACGGTGACGATTCCTGATGCGTCGATCACGCTCGCTCGAACGAATGGCGCGCAAAGTTTCACGGGCACACAGACTTTTGAAGACGTGATCGTGAAAACGGGCTCGTCTTTTCCGTTGATAGTCAGAAATGCATCCAACACGAATCTGGCCTATATCGAAAGCACAGGAAAATTGAGTCTGGCTGGCGACCTGGCCTTTTTGTCCGGCTCGGGAGCTATTACGGGAATTACAAACTTCACGCTGTCGGCCAACGGGCGATTCGGCGCGGATTTCTATACAGATCGAGCAAATACAAAAGCCTATATTCAGACCTCTACTTCCGGCTACGGCTGGCTGGTGATCAATCGAGTGGCAGGAGATGTGCCGCTGGCGGTGCGCGCAGGAGGATCGCAAACAGCCAATTTGATGAACGTCGAGAATAGTGCGGGAAGCACTATTTATTTCTGCATCAGCGCGTCAGGTAACGTCGGTATCGGAGCCTCTTCACCCTCGGCTTTATTTCACGTTCGCGCGTTCGACACTGCGACATCCGCGCTGACCACCCTGGCGATTTTTGACCACGACCTATCTTCAGGCACGGCCGCCGCGGGACACGGCGGGCAGTTGTCAGGGCGAGGAAGATCTACTACGACATCCGGGCAGGACATGGCGACTCTTGACTGGTCATGGGTCGTCGCGACGCACGCGAGCCGCACCGCGCGCTCGACTTGGGGCGCATGCGACTCCGGCGCGCGCCGTGAAGCCGTGCGCGTCGAGGCCACCGGCAGCGCGGCGGCAATCGGCTTCCTCGGGGCCGCCGCGATCGCGCGGCCAGCCTCTTACACCGTGGCAGGCTCCGCCACCCGCACGTTTCCCAGCGATCCCAGCGGCTCATACACCGGCATCGACAACGCGCAAGCCGGATCGGTCTACGCGCAGCTTGCGGACCTCAACACGCTGCGCGGGGCGGTCTCGTCGCTGCTGGGCGTGGTTCGCCAGCTCGTCGCCGATCTGGGCAGCACCAGCGGGTTCGGCCTGCTGGCTCATTCATAGGAGAAACATGGTTCCTGAAACCGAAAAACAGCAGTTTTTGCGCGAGATGCGCGGAGCGATTCAAGAGGTGGTGGCGGCCGGAGATCGGTTTCGCAATCTGTCGGCCTTCACCGAAATTCTCGCGGAGATTTCCGACGAGGACATTGCGACAACCTTCGGCGGCTACACGCTGGCGGATTTCCAGGCCGCCCTGGCGGGCTTGGGCGCGGGCCTGAGCGGCGTAACGGAAGTCCAGCAAAAGGCGATCCGCAAATTCTCGGGGGTGAGTCGGTGAGATACGTCACGCTAAAACACCTCAAAGACGAGGAGAAGAAGATCAACTTCTCTTATCGCGTCATGCTGACGACGATCATGGAATCACCGATCGGCGGCCAGGGCGGCCTGCCTGTTGGCGAGATGCGCCGCGCGATCAGGGTTCTTGAAAAGCTCGAAAAGCTGACCGACTCGGCAACCGGCGCGCCCGTGCTGGCGCTTGAAGACGCTGAGTGGGAGATCGTCCACGCGCGCGTGCAGGCGTGGCCATGGCCGGGCGTTCACGCCGTGTATATCGGCTTCTGTGATGCCGTCGAGCACGCGCCGACTGAGCGACAGGCCGAGAGGAAAGCCAAACCGTAATGCGCGTCCGCTGGGGCAAAATCCGGTGGGGAGTGGCGCGCTGGTGGGGGCGACTTACCGGCGCGCCGATCTCGATCGATGACCGGACGCATTCAGCCAGCTGGGATGACGAGGCGACGAGGACCGATGCCGGCTGGGACGATGAGGCGACGAGGACCGGCGCCAGTTGGGACAATGAGGCGACGAGGACCGATGCCAGCTGGGACGATGAAGTCACAAGGACCGATGCCAGTTGGGACGACGTGCGGACGTACACACTGAGGAGCTTTGCCATGACGAAAACCGGCGTCAAATTGAAAAATTTCGTGATCGGCGACTCGAAGCGCCTGCGCCGAACGTTCCAAGACCTTCCTGAGGGCTACACGGTCGCGACGGCGTATCTCACGATCAAGAAATCCGCGCAGCAGGCCGACAGCCAGGCGATCGTCCAAAACGCGATCACGACGTCGTCTGGCGCGGCCGGCCAGATCACGGACGCGCTGACGGCCGGCGGGTCGATCGCGATGTTCTTCGATCTCTCGAAGACCGACACCGCTGTCTTTCGGGCGGGCGAGTACGTCTTTGATATTCAGGTCGTGCTCAGTGGCGGCGAGGTGCACACGATGGAGATCGGCACGATTGACTGGATCTATGGAGTGACGGCGGCGAGTTCATGAGCCTGACGAAAGAACAACGAAACAAGCTGCTCACGTGGGCAGCGGAGGGCCTGCGGCTCCCGGAGATCAACGCGCGGGCGGCGCAAGACGACCCGCCGTGGGACGTGACGTGGCACCAGCTCCGCGCAGCGCGGAAAAAGTCATCGAAACGATACCGCGACCTCAGAGAAGTCTTCGAGAAAGAGGCGCTCGAAGAAGGCCTCGCGCGGCGCGCTGTGCGAGTGGCGGAAAAAATGAAGCGGCATCAACTGCTCCGCCAGGTCATTGAAGAGCGCGGCCGGGCGAACTACATGCAGGAAGTCGAGGGAGGCAAGACGGGCTTGCTGGTCAGGGATTTCAAGGGAGCGCTCTATCAGCCGGTCTACAAAGTCGACGCGGCGCTGCTCAAAGAAATGCGCGACCTGGAGCGCGAGATCGCGATCGAGCTCGGAGAGTGGACCGAAAAGAGGGAACTGGCGGGACCGGACGGCGGGCCGATTCCGATTGCCGTGACGGATCTCGTCGGCAAGATTTATGGCGAAGAGGAAGAGTTCGCAGATAATAACCCCGAGTGAGCAGCGATTCGCCGCAGCGGTGCGAAGCGCGGGCGTGCCGGCCGACCAACTCACAAACTTCCTCCGAGCCGGCTACGTGCCGCAGCCGAAGCAGCTCCAATTCCACGGAGCCTGCCGACTGGCCGATCAAGCGGACGGGCCGGACCAGATCGGGTTCGGTGGCGCGCGCGGCCCCGGCAAATCGCACGCCGTTTTCAGCCAGATCGCCCTCGATGACTGCCAGCGAATTCCCGGCCTCAAGGTCTTGTTCATTCGCAAAATCTCGAAGAACGCCCGCGAGCAGTTCGAGGACCTGCGCCGCGTGATCCTCAAAAACACGCCGCACGAATACGCGCGCCAGGGCGGCGTGATCAGCTTCCCGAACGGCAGCCGCATCATCATCGGCCACTTCCGCAACGAGAGCGACGTCGACCAGTACCTCGGCCTCGAATACGACATCATCGCCATCGAGGAAGCGACCACGCTGACGCTCTCCAAGTTCAAGACGCTGCGCGATTCGAACCGCACCAGCAAGCCCGGCTTTCGGCCGAGAATCTACTCCAGCACCAACCCCGGCAACGTCGGCCACGTCTGGTACAAGGAGCGATTCATCACGCCGGCACGGCGGGGCGAGGAGCAAGAGACGCGCTTTGTCTTTGCGACCGTCGACGATAACAAACTGATCGACGCAGACTACAAGCGAAAACTCGAAGACAACACCGGCTGGAAGCTCGCGGCCTACCGGTTCGGCGACTGGGATATCGCCGCCGGGCAGTATTTCTCGACGTGGAATCACGAGGCGCACGCCTGCCCGCCGATGCGCGAGCTGCCCCGTCACTGGCCGATCTGGGGCGCGTTCGATTACGGTTTCACCCATCCGACAGCGTTTTATCTGCTCACCGAGTTTGACGGCACGATCTACGTGATTGCAGAACACGTCGAGGCGAAAGCGCTCCCCGTCCATCACGCCGCGGCGATCCGGCGAATGGTCGAGCGGTACGACCGCGACTTGGAGCATCTGCCTATCTTCGCCGGGCCGGACGTGTTCGCGAACAAAGGCGACGAGAACGCAAAAACGATCGCGCAGCAATACGCAGGCCTCGGCGTCCATCTCACCGCGGCGCCGAACGATCGCGTGTCCGGCTGGAGCGAGATCCTTGACCTGCTCGGCGATCCTACCCGCCCCGAAAATCCGATCGCGCCGCGGCTGCAGATTTCCTCCGATTGCGTGCGCTTGATCGAGTGCCTGCCGGCGCTGCAGCACAATCCGCACCGGCCGGAGGACGTTTTGAAGTGGGACGTCGACGAGGAGGGAAGCGGCGGCGATGACCCGGCGGACGCGCTCCGATACGGCGTCATGGCGCGCCTTGTCGAAGAGGACGACGATCCGCTGATCGGAGGCGAGCGCGCCGGATTGATCGTTCGATAGATTCCGCTTGCAAATTAGAGCCGCTCGCCCCTAGAATCCTGGCAGACGACCCATAGAGCGCGACAGCACACCGCCACAGAGTGTCAACAGTGCCGCACGGTCCTTATCTTGAGACCGGTCGGCGCTTTTGCTTTTTATGGGTAAGTCACGCTCCGCACGCAAAAAACAACAGTTTCGAACTTCCGGCGCAAACGCGCTGGCTGAGCCGCTTTCCCTCTCCGCCGCCGCAACGACCACCGCAAACAATTCCCGAACGACCGACCCAGGCGGCGCCTCAGCCGAGCTTGTGATTGATCCAGCAGCCGAATACGTCGCGGGCTACGGCCTCGGCTATTCGGCGCTGGAGCGATTCTTGCCGGCGCAGAAGTACGACGCCAACGCCCCCGAAGTCACCTTCGAGACCTATCGCCAGATGCTTAACGACCCGGAGGTCGGCTCCGACGTGGGCACACTGGTCGGCATGGTGCTGGCCGAGGGCTTGCAGATCACGCCCGCGTTTGAGGGGCGCTCGATTGACGAGGATGCGCCGGAATTTGGCCAGGCGATGGAGATTGCGGAGTTTACGCAGCGCAATTTCGCCGGCCTTCGAAAGGCGCTCGACGACGTCCTCGAAGGAATGATCGAGGGCGCTCTGACATATGGCCACAAAACGGCCGAGATCACGTGGAAGATCGGCGCCGGCGCTGATCGCGGCCGGCTGGTGCTCGATCGGATCGCGCAGAAAGACTCTCGCACGCTCGACTTTGTCGTCGACCGCTTTTGGAATCACCTTGGTTTCCGGGCTCGCAACAGCCAGTCGCAGCAGATCATCCCCCGCTCAAAATTTTTTCACCTCGTTTTGCGCGAAGAGGACGAGGATCCACGTGGGCGGAGCTCGATTCGCTCCAGCTACACGGCGTGGACGTTCAAGCAGCTCGTCTGGCCGGAGTACAAGCGGTGGCTCGACAACTGCGCGCTGCCGGTGACGGTCGGCAAAACCGCGCCGAAGCAGCCCGGAGACGTGCAGCGCAACGCGGACGGCACAAAGAAAGACGGCGGCCGAATTCTCTCGCCCTCCGAGGCGATGGGGCAGGCGCTGGCCGGTCTCAAAAATGCAGGATACATCGTGGTGCCGAATGGCGCCGAGGTCAGCCAGCTCGACGTGGTCGGCGAAGGGGGCGCCGGCTTTGAGCGGGCGCTCGCGGTCGCCGACGGGCAAATCGCGAAGGGGATATTGCACCAGACGCTCGCGACCGGCGAGGCGCAATTCGGGACGCGCGCACAGAGCGAGACTCATATGGGCGTGCTCGACCTGCTCGTCTCCGCGCTCAAGGCGCGAGTAATCAAGGCGATCCAGCAGGATCTTGTGACGCAAATGATCCTGCTGAACTTCGGCGACGAGTGGCAGGTTTACGCGCCCCAAATTTCTCTCGGCGACACCGAGCGCCGGGACTGGTCCGTCGACGCCACGGCCGCTGCGGCAATCGAAGGCGCGATCACGGACAGTCAATGGAGCGCGATCACGACGCAGCTCGGCCTGCCGCCGCCCCTCCCGGGCGAGCAGCCGCGACGCGCAGGCCGCGCCGAGACGGCGCAGATGCCCGCCCCGCCGCCGCAGGACGCGCCGCCAACTGAGCGCGCCCGTGGCCGTCGATCGGGGGCGTTCGCGAGCCTGCATATTCGTCCGACTTGGAGGAACGCATGAACGAGTTTCGCGCTTTGCAGCGCGCCTGTTCCGTGGCGTGGGCAATCCTTCCCGCCTCGCTGGAGTTCATCCTCGACGTTGCGGGCCGCCAGCACGTGCCGGACTTCGAGGCCGTCGAGGCGCGACGCGCGAAGCGACACGACCAGTCGGAGAGCCTGCAGATTCGCGACGGCGTCGCCGTGATCAACGTCACCGGGCCGATTTTTCGCTACGCCGATTTTTTCACGGAGATCTCCGGTGCGACGAGCGTCAGTCGCCTGGCGCGCGACTGGGCGGTCGCGATCAACGACCAGAACGTCTCGGCGATTCTGCTCAATATCGACTCGCCCGGCGGAGAGGTTGCGGGGATCAATGAGTTTGCGCAGACGGTCTTCGAAGGGCGCGGCCGCAAGCCGATCGTGGCCTATGTCGACGGGATGGCGGCCTCGGCGGCCTATTGGATCGCCTCGGCGGCCGACGAGATCGTGACCGACGCGACGGGCCTGCTTGGCTCGATTGGGGTCGCGGCCGCAGTGCCGAATCCGGACATCCGCGGCAGCAAAGAAGTGCAGTTTGTCAGCTCGCAATCGCCGCGGAAGCGACCGAACCCGAACACTGAGGCGGGCAAGGAACAGATTCAGCAGATGGTCGATGATCTCGCTGCCGTGTTCCTCTCGACCGTCGCGCGCAATCGCGATACCGACGTCGGGACCGTCGAGCAGGCATTCGGCCAAGGCGCTGTATCAGTCGGCGCGAAAGCCGTTGAGGTCGGTCTGGCCGACAGGCTGGGGAGCTTCGAGGCCGTGGTCGCGGAGCTGGCGACCGGCAAGTACCAGCCGCACGGGCGGCGCAAACCGGCCCGAAAAATGGCCGCACAGGAGGAGCAGGAAATGACCATGCTATCGCGGGTGAAAGAGAGAGTTCTCGCGGCTTTCGCCGAAGACGAGGCGCCGCCAGCCGAGACGCCGGCGGAAGAGCCGATCACCGAAGAGCTGGAGCCGCCGACCGAAGAAGAGACGGAAGAGGAAGAGCCGGCCGCCGCGGCCGATCTCCGGAGGCAGCTCGCGCGCGCGCAGGCCGCCGAGGCTGCGGCCAGGATCGAAGCCTTCCTCGCCGAACAGTTCAGCGCCGGGCGATACCTCCCGGCGGAACGCGAAGCCTTGCGCGCCGCGCTGATCCAGGCCGCGGGCGACGATCTCGCGCTGCCGCTTCCCGAGGGCTCGCGCCTCGCGCAGCTCCAGGCGATCGTCACGGCGCGCCCTGCGCACCGGCTGACCGAGGAGCAGATCGTCGGCAGCGAGACCCGCGTCTTGCGCGCGGACGAGAACGACCAGACCGAAATAACCCCGGAGCGGCGCGCCCAGCTACTCCACGCCACGCCCGTCGGGCGCGCGGCGCTCTCCATTGTCAAATAATTCTGCAGCCGCTGCGGCGGACGAAAGGAGCTGATCCACATGCCGTTGATTCACACGTTTACCGAAACGAAATTGGAGCCGGCGATTCATCCCGAGAAGGCCCTCACGATCTCGATCAAGTTGGCCGCGTCGGTCACGCTGGCCGCGGGCACGGTGCTCGGCCGGGTCACGACGGGCAATCTCTGGAAGGCCTATTCCGACGCCGCCAGCGACGGGACCGAGGTCGCGCGGGCGATTCTGCAGTATGCCGTCGCGACCGACAGCGACGGCAAGCATTATTTCGGCGGCGCCGCGTCCAGCGAGCACGGCCAGTACGAGCTGAGCGTCCCGGCCTATGTCTGCGGGTTCTTCTACGACGCGGACCTGACCGGGCTCGACGCGAACGGACTCGCCGACCTGCAAGGGCGGACGCTGATCGGCGACGATCTCAGCGACGCCAACACGATCATTTACATCCCGTAACGCTGGCGCGATTCCGGGGCCGATACCAATTTTCAAACGCAGGAGATTACGATGGCCACTTTCATTTTTCCGAGCAGCGCCGAGATGCGGGAGGTCGCGCAGACGAAATTGCCGAATCTGATCGCCAATCGGCCGATTTTCTCGATCCTCCCGATCGAGACCGTCGACGCGCACCTGCTCCTCTGGGAGCAGGAGGACAACTACATCGGACTGCAGCAGGTCCGCGGGCTCAACGGCGCGCCGGGGCGCGTCAAAAAGACGGGCGCCAAGCGCTACCTGATGCAGCCGGGGGTGTACGGCGAGTACACCACGATCGACGAACTGGAGCTGACCGAGCGCCGGCAGTACGGCAGCTTCAACCAGCCGGTGTCGATCGACGATCTGGTGATGCGCGAGCAGGATCGCCTGCTTGGCCGCCGGCTCGACCGAATCGAGCAGATCGGCTGGACGCTCCTCGTCACGGGAACGTTCTCGATCACGGGGCCCGATGGGCTCACGTACCACACGGACACGTTCTCGCTGCAGACCTATTCGGGCAGCGACTGGTCGACGGTCGCGACGGCGACGCCGCTCGCGGATTTCCGCGCGGTGCAGCTCCTGAGCCGCGGCTACTCGCTCGATTTCGGGCCGCGCGCGCGGGCGATCATGAACCGGGTCACGTGGAACCGCCTGATGGGCAACACGAACGCCTCGGACTTGGGCGGCAAGAAAAACATTGGCCTCGCGTCGATCACGAGCTTGGCCGACACGAACCGCATCCTGACGGAGGACGGCCTGCCGACGGTGGAGATCTTCGACGGCGGCTACCTCAATGACAGCGGGACGTTCGTTCCCTTCATCGCGGACGACAAGGTCGTCGTGATCGGGCAGCGCACCGACGGCGGGCGCATCGGCGAGTACCGCATGACGCGCAACGCCAACAACCCGAATCTGGCGCCGGGCGCCTATATGGAAGTTGTCGATCGCGGGGCCGCGGGCAGTGGCCAGCAGATCCCGCGGACGATCGAGATCCACGACGGCCACAACGGCGGGCCCGTGATCTATTTCCCCTCCGCGGTCGTGATCATGTCGGTGTAGGTGATGGCAGGAGTGTTTTTCACTCTCCTTACTGGAACCGGCCTCGTCACGCGACGGGGCCGGGATTTTTCGAGGGATTATGGCCAAGAAAGACGACGATAAAGGAACCGCGCCTCTCGCCGCGCCCGTCGAGCCGCAGTACGAGGTGACGTTTACGGCAATCAGCGACGGAAGCGGCGGTCTGCGCCGCCAGTACGAAATCGTTCCCGGCTCTGAACTGCGCGATCTCGCGCGCCTCCTGGAGATCGGCGCCGTTCGCGCTGTTGCCGCGACAACGGCGGCCGCCGCGGAGTAACTAATGCCGACGACCAGCCAGATCGAAAACGCCGACGTACTGACCGCGCCGCAGGCTCTGCGCCTGATCGCGGCCGTGCGGGCCTCGGATCGATACCGCGATTACGTCGCGGCCTATCCCGACGTCGAGGCGACGATCAAGGCAAAGATCAACCGGAAGAAAACGATCACGGGCGCGACCAACGCGTCGCCGGTCGTGATCACCGCCGCGGCGCACGGCTTTGCGGTGGACGAGGTTGTCACGGTGCAGTCGGTCGGGGGAAACACGGCGGCAAACGGCTCCTGGCTGGTGAGCGCCGTGACGACGGACACGATGACGCTTTTGGGAGCAACCGGGAACGCGAGCTACACGAGCGGCGGCGAGGTCCTCGATCTGGCCTCGCAGCACCTCGCGGCGATTGTCGCGGCGCTCGACGAGATCGGCGACGGCACGGTCGCCGTCAAGGGCGGGCGCCAGGGCGCGGACTATTCGCAGGTCCGCGACCGGGAGGCGCTCGTCGCCGAGGCGCTGGATCTTCTCTACTCGATCGACAGCGGCGAGGGGTATGCGGTTGTTGCCGTCGGTCAGCGAGGCTACGCGGATCGAATCTGTCACGAGCACGGCACGACGAGCTGCGGCTGTCCGCGCTATGTGACCTGTTGATATGGGCGTCGATTTTACCAACGCATTTTCGAAAGCTTATGACGGCCTCCGGCGCGTGTCGCAGCCGGTCGCCTCGCCGCTTCGGCTGCTCGACAACGACGGCGCGGAGCTGGCGACGATTGAAAAAGGCTGGATCTTCGAAGAAGTCGCCGGCGAAGAAACCGGCGAGCGCGTGATCGAGGTCCGGGTCACGGATCGCACAGGCGTCGATTTCGATGATGTGATTTTTCTCGTTTTCAACGGGCGTCAGTACGAACGTCTGCGCTCCCCGAATCCGCCGGCGGGCAACCCGCGCGAGTGGACCTGGCGCTGCAAACCCGTCGGGACGGACCCCGACACGGACGACGAATGATCAAGGTCAACTGGAAAATCGACGAGGCAGTTGCCGGGCTCGAAGCGATTCTCGCGCGACTGCGAGATCTGCGGCCGGCCTGGCAGGCGCTGGTAATCTATCTGCGCCGCTCGACGCAGCTCCAGTTCGCCAGCCAGGGCAGCCGCAGCGGCTCTCCCTGGCAGGCGCTCACCGTGCGCTACGCGACGCGGAAAGAGCGGGTCTATCCGGGACAGCCGATCCTGCGAGCCTCCGACCAGCTCTATCGCAGCGTCACCGCGGCCTCGCCTGACTCCATTGTCGAGATTGAGCCGCAGTCGCTGAATTTTGGGACCTCGCTCGCGCGCGGCGGCTATCACCAGCGCGGCGAGGGGCGCAATCCGCGCCGGCCGTTCCTGGTCGTGACGGCGGAGGATCGACGCCAGATCAAGAAAATCGTTCGCGCGCACCTGCGAGGGCAGGCGGCGCTGAGTGGATTCGAGGTGGCCTGATGGAGGATGGAATTAAGATCGACGTTGACCTGGGAAGCGATCACAAGCTGGCCTTCACAAGCTGGCATCCCAATCGCGAACTCAATCCGCAATACGCGGACTATCCAGACGTGGAGCGATGCGGGGCGCTGGTCTACCACCTTACTCCAAGCGGCGAAGAGTGCTGTAGCGGGATCATGTTCGATGGCGATCTGGCGCGAAAGGTATTTAGCGAGAAATCAGCATGGCGAGTTGAGTCGATGGAGCCGCTTACGCTTTCACCGAGCCTGCTTTGTGGTCGATGCGGCGATCACGGATGGATTCGTGAAGGGAAGTGGGTGAAAGCCTAATGCCTTTCGCTGCGAGTTTTGAAAATTGGGCCGGGCTGCTGCCGATTCTCGAAGCGGCGAGAACGATCGTGGCGCGAGATATGGCCGACGCGCTCGCCTGGCGCTGCGCTCTCGATGCCTCGACGCCGGGCGGCGATTACGCGCGGATCCAGTTCACGCAGCGGCATTCGCAGCAGTTTCCGCTTTTAGTGATCCAGCCGTCGACCTCGACGCCAGAACTGCTCGGCGCCGGCGGCGTGCGGCAACGGCACGTGTTCGACGTTGAAATCTACCTGACAAAGTCGCTCACGCCGGCGACGTCCTCGACCGGCGTCGAAGACCTGGTCCGCGAGCTGGTGCGATATGGCGACGCCACGACGATGGCGCTGATGTCGGCGCCCGACGACGACTGGGGGGCAAGCCTGCCGGCCGGCGCGGACGTCGGCAGATTCGAAGTGTTCTGCACGAACTACGTGTTCGGCCAGCTCGAACAGAGCAAGGAAGTAAAAGGCGAGTACCTGCACTCGGTGGCATTTGAACTCCAGGTGCAACTGATCGAGGCGGAGCGATGAGGCTGAATCGGGATTTGATCAAAACACGGCAGCGTTGGGTGAAGGATCATCCGGCGCGCACAGTCGAAGAGCTCGGTCTGAAGGGATACGTCTTCGACATCGAGGCGCGCGGGTTGATCGTTCGCACGGTGCTGTCGATCGATCTCTTCGCGCAGCCGCTGGCCTGGCGCGCCCAGATCGCGTTGCTCTATCCCTCGCGGCTCCCTCGACCGCGCGGAAGCTGGACGCTCGAAGAGAACGTCTTCGCGCTCGACCTCGCACGCCAGATGCTCGCGGGCGTCGGTCTCAAAGACAGCCAGTTTCTCAACGCGGACGCGCTCTCTTTTGAGATCGGCTATCCCTGCACGGACGCCGAGGCGCATTACGCGGTGCGTGCGGCGCTGCGACCCGCCGTCCGCTTTGAATCGGTGCCCGTTGGCGAAATCAATCAGTACGATTTCACCGACACGTCGACGCAAATCGACGGCTGGTGGAACGGCAAAACAGGCCGCGAAGAAGGCCTATATCTACCCAGGGAGAGGACACTACTTTATGCCGGACGATCTGACGCTGACCAATAACGAGCCGCTTCGCCGCGATCCGGCGGACGGCGCGATCGACATCAACAATCTGCCCGCGCTGCCGTGGACGCGCGAATCGCTCGGCGTCGAACTGTTCGGGCGGCTCGCAATCGTCGCCGGCGTCGGCGACCTGCAGGGCCACCAGCGAAACCCCTCGCTCGATCCTCGCAGCTTTGGGCTCAGCCGCGCCAAGCGACTGATCCGAATCGGAAACGCGCAGGGCGAACGAGCCGCGGCGCTTCTCGCAGAAGGCCAGAAGCTGCAGGAGCGGATCGACGGCGCCCTGCCGGCGATTCAAGGCAAATCGCGCCAGCCGGGCGCGCCGCCGCTCAGGCCCGCGAAAACAACCGTTCGCGAATCAGGCCCCAAACCCAGCCGGTGGTCGTCGTAATCGACCCGGCAATACATAACCTTGGAGGGAGAACGATATGGCTGCAACGCCGAAAAATTACACCTCGACAACCACGGTTTCCGGGCCGGTCGATCTCTGGCTGGAGTGCGGCGTCCCCGGCGCCGGCTCGGCTCCCACGCTCGCGAGCGACGGCACGCCGGACGATGTGTCGAGCCCGAATGCCGTTCACGCTGGGATGCTGAAAACGGGCGGCGGATTCGCGATCAACGCGGAGCTGCAGGAACGCACGTCGGACAATCTGTCGGCGCCGTACGAGATCCGCGTGCTCACGGCGTCAATGTCTCTCAAGGGCGACATGCTGCAGTTCGATGCGGAATTGCTCGGCCTGATCACCCCGGGCGGCACCCAGGACGCCTCGCCGCCCAGCGGCAAGACCGGCATCACCGTCGGCGCCGTCTCGGCCGTCAACTCGTCGTGCCTGTACGGAGTCTGGGAGCGCAAGACCGCGGGCAAGTATTTCAACGCGGTCATCTACGACGCTTATCAGGCGAACGGGTTCGAGCTCGCCCTCAACCGCAACGAGGACGGCGCGGCGGAAGTCGAGTTCAAGTCACTGGCGGTGTCCAGCCGCGCGGCGGTCGACCAGGTCGGCGCGCTGTGGCTCGATAACCTGTCGTAATCCCCCTGACGGCCGCCGCGCGCTTGATTGCGACCCGCGGCGCTCGGCGGCCCGTCGCATCACATAGCCCCTGAAAGAAGAGAGTGATATGAGCGAAATGACAGATCGAACCGGCTCGCGCGGCGCCGCGCTGGCAGCAAATTTCCGAGCGGCGGCGGCAGCAGTTCTGGTGCCAACGCAATTTGTCCGCCTGCCGATTCCCGAAATCGAAGCCGGATTTGTCTTCGAGTTCGAGGCTCGCCGAATCGACATCAACTCGCTGTTGATGTCCGGCGCGCTCCCCGAAAACATGGCGCGGACAATCCTGGAGATCCGCACGCCGGAGGCCGCCGAGCGGATCGTCGAAGAAGCGCGAAAAGAAGCCGAGAAGATGACGGTCGAGGAGCAGCTCAGCTTGATCGAGTTTCAGAAGCGCATCGCGTGCGAGGTCTGTCACGAGCCGAAGCTGGTTTATCGCGCGGTCCGCGCCGCGAACGAGATCGATCTCCGAGAGGTGCCGTTCGCTGACAAGCTGGTCCGCGCGCTGTACGCCTACGGAATGGGCCTGTCGCCGGCGGTGCCGGTCGCGACCGTGGACGGAGGGGAGACGACGGTTGCGGCCGTCGAAGAGTTTCGTGACGGGGCCAAGCTTCCTCACGCTGGCGCAACAGGGGCGGCTGTTCGGGCGACTGCCGAGTGAACTGCTCAGATTGGCGGACCCCACAGTCGCCTACGCAGTCGACGCCGCGGCAACGCTGCTACTGGTGCAGGTCGAGCGTGAAGAACGGGCCGCAGCGCAAGCGCGGCAGCTTGAAGCCCTCCTCTTGGGGATGGGCGGCTCGCGCGGCGCGGGCGAGGTGGAGTGGGAGACAATCCAGGAGATGTAGATGGCCGACGATCTCAGGACAGTTTTACAATTCGTCGGCGATTCAAAGAGTGCGGAGGCGACGATCAATGGGCTCGTCGCCTCGCTTCGCAAAGCGGCGGCTGAAGCGAAGGGGCTCTTTGAGGAATTCGCAAAGGGGCCGGCCAAAGCCCCCAGTCTGCCGCCCCTGCCTGATTTTGAACGCGCCAAACAATCCGCGCTGGCCTTTGCTCAGGCGCAGGCTCGCCTCTTGCAGTCGCAGGGCGATGTCGCGGGCGCGCAGAAGGTGCTCTCCACCGCTCTCGACGGGGTTGCGAAGAACACCATCGCCGCCGTCCGCGCGCAGACGCAACTCGTCGGGATCGAGAGTCAGCTCTCGACCGCCGCCGGCAAATCGGAGGCGGCACTGCTCCGCGAAGCGCAGGCCATGGCGCGTCTGCAGCAGATTTCCGGCAACACGCCGGCCGCGATCAAAACCCTCGAAGACGCCCTTTCGCGCGTCGGCAACCGGTCGAGCCTTCCCGCGCTGCGGGCGGAACTGCAAAAAGCCTATCTCGATACCAATTACGCGAACTCGCCGCTGATCTCGGCAATTGATCGCGTCAATGCGGGGCTTCGTCTGGCGTCCCCGCTCCTCGGTGGCGCGGCGGGCAATCTCTCGCAGCTAATCACGGTCTCGGCGAACGCGGCGGCGGCAATTGCGAACACGGGCCGGGGCCTCGACCAGGGATCGAAGAGCGCCGCAAATTTTGCGTCAAGCGTCGGCGCGCTGCGCGGCGCGCTGCGAAACTTCCTCGGCGACCAGGGCGGGCAGGCTTCGCTCTCGCTCGGACTCTCGAACGTCGTCCAGGGGATCGGGCGCATTGATTTCAGCAGCCTGCGCCAGCAAGCCGCGAGCGCGTTCGGGGCAATTCGTGGCGGGGCGATCGGCGCGGCGGAAGGGATCGGGCGGCTCTCGCTGGGGCTGGGACTGGCCGCGGCGACGCTGACGGGAATTCTGGCGATCGGTGCCGCCGGCTTCTTTGGGGCGATCGGGGGCCGGGCACTGGAGGCCGCGAAAGAAGTCGACGCGGCGCGGCAATCGATCGCGGCGCTCGTCGGCGGAGCGGACGCGGCAAACGAGAAGATCGCGGAGCTGCGCAAGCTGGCGCAGGAATCGCCGGGCGTGACGACGGGGCTCGCGACGACGCTCTTCTCGCAGCTCAAGGCGTCCTCTGATATCGCCGATGCGTCGATCAACAAGATTATTCAGTCGGTTGGAAAGCTCAACGCGGTCTTCACGATCGACGACCCGAAGGGCTTTTCGCGGAACCTGATTCAGATCTTCTCCCAGGGATTCGAGCGCGCCGATATCAAGGAGGCGCTCGGCCGAGTGCCAATCTTCGAGCAGTTCCTCGAAGAGGCCTTCGGCACGAAAGACGGTGCGCGCCTGCAAGCGCTGAAAGACTCCGGCAAGCTGACGCTCGAAGGCTTTCTGACAGGGCTCTCCGACGCGATCAATACCGACTCTCGCTTCGCCAATGTCCGCGAGTCGCTGGGAGCACAGCTCGCAAAGGCCTCGGACAATTTCGCCTTCGCCCTGGCGCCGATCGGCGACCAGATCGGGCAGGCGATCCTGCCGGCGATCGCCAAGCTGCAGCCCGCGATCGAATCCGCCGCGCGAGCCATCGCCGACGAGCTCGCGCAGGCGCAAGACGAGTTCCGCACGCTGACCGACGTCTCCGGCGAGTTTCTCGATGCGATCGGGGATATCGCGAGCCAGGCGGGTTTCTCGTTCGATCTGCAGGAGGAGCTGCGCTCGATCGCGGCGATCATCGAATTTGTCACCGGCGGCGTACGGCTGCTCCAGGACGTGGTCGAACTGGCCGCGGCCTCCGCGCTCTTTGCGGTCAAGGGCGTGACGCTCGCGATCGAGTCGGGCCTGGCCGGCGCGCTCGATATCGTCGGGATCAAGGTTCAAGGCCTCGAAGAGGACATGAAGCGGCTCCGCGATGAAGTCGTGCCGCTCTTCGACCGGATCGAGCAAGGGCTGATCAACACCCGCCAGTTCAACGCGCAGCGGAGATTTACGGGCGAGCCGGCCTCGCCGCAGTTTGTGCAACCGGGCGCTGACGGCGTCGTCGATTTCGGCAACGCGGAGACCGCGCCGCCAGGACGGCGACGGCCAACGGCGGCCGCGCAGGCGAAGGGGAGCGACAAGCGGAAGAAAGAGATCGAGCGCGCAGCCCGCGAAGAGGCGCAGGCGGAGCTGACGATTCTGCGCCAGCGCGAGGCCGCCGTCGATCTGGCCGCGCGGCGGGACCTCGAAAACCTCCGCCGCTCCCTGGCTGATCGCTTGATCAGTCAGGAGCAATTCGCTGAGCTGACGATCCGCGTCGAGCAGGACCTGCTGACGGCAAAGCTCGACCTGCTCAAGCAGGAAGAAGAAGCGGCCGTCAAGGCGACAAAAAACAAGGCGGCCGCCGAGGCGAAGCGCGCCGAATTTGCACAGAAGCGCGCGAAAGAGCTGCAGGAGGCGGATCTCCGCGTCGAGGGCCTTCGCGACGACGTCCGCCGGGCACAGGAGAAAGCCGAGGAAGATCACCAGAAGCGCCTCGTCGAGATTCGCGACGTCGGCCGCCGCCAGCTTGAGGCCTCGATCGCCGAGGAGGTCCGGCTCAATCGAATTGGGGCAGTCGAGGGCGCGGAGCGGCAGATCCAGATCGAGCGGGAGCGTTTCGACGAGCGCGAAGGGCTGCTCCGACGCGAACTGGAGGCCGCGCGCGAGAACGTCGAAGAAAAGCGGCGAATCAATGACGAGCTTGCGAGACTCGCCGCTGAGCGAGCCGCGTTCGAATCGGACGCTTCACGCCAGATCCAGGACGCGCAGGCCGAGGAGGCGGCGCGGTTCCGCGCGTCGATTGAGGCGCGCGTGCAAGCGCTGCAGGCGCTGCGCGAACTGCAGCTGGAGGCGCGGCAGGCCGAGGCGACGCGCCTGCAGGGCCGATTCGGCACCCGCAACGAGGGACTCGCGGAGCAGTTCCGCATCGACCGGGAACGGCTGCAGCTGCAGCGCGTGGCGAACGAGCGGGCGATCCGCGACCAGTTCGACCAGGCCGCAGCAGCCGCGCAGGCCGCTCGCGCTGGAGCGGCGGTGCTGCGACAGATTGAGGCCGAGAAGAACGCAGCGCTCGAAGCGGAACGCCAGCGGCACAACATCGCGCTGCAGGAGCTGCTCAATCAGGAATTCGCCTTCGAGACGGCGGCCGCCAGCGCGTTTCGCGGCCTCTTTTCGGAGCGCGTCAATCAGCTGTCCACCGACTTGGGGCTCTTCCGCGCGAACCTCGACGTTTTCGCGCAGGAACTGCAGGCCTCGGTTACACCGATCGACGAGATCGGCCGGCAGGCGTTCGAGGGCTTCGCGCAAGGAATCGGCTCAGTTGTCGAGCAGTACGCGCTGCTCGGCAAGACGGGGCCGGCGGTGATCCGCAAACTGCTCGCCGCGCAGCTCGCCGCGATCGCGCAGGAGGCGGCCGTCAACGCCATCAAACAGCTCGCGCTCGGATTCGCGGCGCTGTTTCTCAATCCCCCGGCGGCGGCCGGGCATTTCACCTCGGCCGCGCTCTGGGCAGGCCTGGCTGCCGGAACGGGCCTCGTCGGTCGCGCAATCGCGCCGAGCAGTGGCGGCGGGGGCGCTGGCGGCGGCGGGCAGCAATCGGCTACCAGCGACAACGGCACGCGCGTGATCAACCAGGGCGGGCCGCTGCCGACGCAACAGCCGACAACGATCCGGATTCGTCTTGAGCGCGGGCTGATCGCCGAGACGTTCGAAGACGACTTTCGGAACAATGGACGCACGCGAGCAGTTATTCGCCGCGACGTCGCGGGAGAGTAGCTGATGGCCACGATCACCCAATATCCGGACGGGGTCGGTGTGGCGGGGCCGACGATCGACAAGGTCATCCATTACCCGATCGAGTACCCGGTCGATCGCTTTCGCAACGAGGACGGCGGCATCGATGTCAACGTCCAGCCCTGCGGCGTGCTGCGCATCGAGCTGGTCTATAGCGGCCTCTCTTTCGATGACTGGAACACGATCAAGGATCACTACAATCTGGCGAAGGGGAAGGTCAACGATTTTTCTTTCTATTCTCGCTACGACAGCGCGACCTACACCGGCTGTCAGTACGAGAAAATCGAGGCTCCGCGCCATCGAAAGCGCTGGAGCAAGGAACTGCGAGTAACTTTGATCAAGTACGTGTAGCAGCTATGCCGACGACGAATATTTCTTGGCAGAACCTGACGAATGCAGTGATCAACGGCGACGGTGATCTGGAGAAGGACGCCGGCGCAAATAACTGCGCGACAAACGCCTCTGGCACGGGAGACGGCGGCGCGCGCAGCGTCCAGACGATCAGCGCGGGGAACTGGGAGTTTCGTTGCACGCTGGGGCCGGACCCATCGGGGCGCACGTTCGTGGGCATCTCGCGCGGCAGTCTGAGCCTCGATTTCTCCACGTGGGATTACTGCATCCACGTCTCGACCGAGAGCAACACGAGCGGAACGCCGCACCCGGCGAACTCGATTTTTATCTATGAAGGCTCGCCGCCAAATAAAACGTATCGCGACGGAATTTGGGATGAGGGCAAGCTGCTGCGCATCGTGTGCCTGAATAACGTCGTGAGGTACTACCTCGACTCGCTGTTGATCTACACGTCGAGCAAAGCGCCGATCTATCCCTGCTATGTCGTCGCCTCGCTCGCCTGCCTCAACAAGACCGTGGTCGATCCGCAGCTGATCACCGGGCAGGCGGCCGGCGCGCAGCCGTGCTCCGTCGGCAGCCAGAAGACCGTCGTCGAAGCCTGCGGGCAGCCGTGGACGATCCCGACGCCGGACCCGCTTCCGCTCCCCGCCAATGGCGGGCCGCGGCCGTCGCTATTTCAGGAGGTCGAGGGCGACTGGGGCGAATTCGGGCAAGCGTTCGGTGATGGTAAGCCGGCGCACAACACGATCCAGACGGCGCCCGTGCGGCGCTGGCTGGTCGAGTGGCCGTGCGATGAGGCGGAGGCAGCCATACTTGACGGCCATTACGATTCGACGCGCGGGGCGCTTAGTTTTGAGTTCACCGATCCCTACAGCGGCGAGACCGTGACAGGCGTGCGCTACGACGATTATTCCCGGCCACCGCACACGCGCCGCTGGGAGCAACTGCGAAGCGCGACGCTCATCAAATATCCGGCGTAACTTATGCAAAACTGCGGGGCTGCATTATTCACAATCCTGGCCAGCGCCGAGCGCGATCTGCTCAAGGGCGATCTCTTTGAGTTCTACGCGCCAAACG
>JACCDG010521321.1_pt1 | contig 26430 bp, 38 predicted proteins | sample 7442471 | NCBI WGS metagenome assembly JACCDG01 (sample SAMN15323444, study PRJNA562643) | freshwater metagenome | isolation source: river surface water | place: USA:Blue River Watershed | collected 2017-08-17 | reverse complement strand
GCATCGAAGAGAGCTTCCAGGAACTGCGCGACGCCGCCGCCAAGGTTACGGAACCGCGGATACCGCAGGCCGCCCCCTTGAAGAAGCCAAAGCCCGCCGCCAAGACGGCGAAGGCGGCAGCGAAAGCGGCGGCCAAGCCAACTACGAACAAGAAGCCGGCAAGCAAGAAACCGGCCGCGAAGAGCAGGAAGGCCAGCAAGAAATGACAGCAGCCAGCGCCGCATTCCCGCAGCCGAGCCACGCCCGGCCGCCCTCGCGGCTGTTCGCGCTCGCCGAATCCCGCGCCATGCTGGAACTGGCGGCGTTCTATGCCTTCCGCCCCTATCTTTCGAACCTGCCGCAGGGTGATGGTCACCCGGTGCTGGTCCTGCCGGGGTTCCTGGCTTCCGACAGCTCTACGGCACCGCTGCGCAAGCTGCTCAAGCAATTGGGCTATGATGCACGCGGCTGGGGCATGGGCCGCAATGTCCGGATCGATGCACCGCGGGTGCACGAAATGGAATCGATGCTGCTGAAGATCTATCGTGAGACCGGGCGCAAGGTTTCGATCGTCGGCTGGAGCCTGGGCGGCGTTTTTGCCCGTGAACTGGCCAAGGCCCACCCGGAAGCGGTGCGGCTGGTGATTACGCTGGGCAGCCCGATCTCTGACGATCGCCGCCATTCCAACGCGGCGCGGCTGTTCGAATATCTCAACGGCAAGGATCCCGAGCCGATCCGCCAGGGCCGCTTTGTTGACCTGCACCGCGCCCCGCCGGTGCCAACCACCTCGATCCTGACCAAGACCGATGGCGTGGTCCACTGGCGCGGATCGGTGCAGCGGCGTGACAAGAACCCGCAAACCGAAAACATCGAAGTGCTGGCCAGCCATTGCGGGCTGGGCTTCAACCCCAGCGCAGTGATCGCCATCGCTGACCGGCTGCATCAGCCCGAAGGCTCGTGGAAGCCGTTTGAGCCGCGCCTTTCGCAGCGCTGGATGTTCCCCAAGACCAGCCTGCAATAAGCCATGTCGACCCGTCACCTCGTCGATCCCGAGCTGCTGCCGCTGCTCGACATGATGCCCGCCGCCGATCTGGCGGCGATGGACCTGGGCGAACTGCGCGTGGCCAGCAACGCCCGCTATGCCTTCCTGGGCGCCCCGGCCATTGCCCCGGTGGTGCACACGATCGCCGGCCCCGGCGGGCCGCTGGCCATCTATCTCTATGATCCGGCGCCGGGTACGCCGGGCCGGGCAGCGCTGCTCCACATCCACGGCGGCGGGATGATCATGGGTTCGGCCAGCGTGATGCAGGCTGGCCCTTCGGCCATGGCGCAAGCGCTGGGTATCCCGGTTGCCTCGGTCGAATACCGGCTTGCGCCCGAACACCCCTTCCCGGCCCCGCAAGAGGATTGCCTCGCCGCGCTCAAGTGGCTGGCCGGCCTGCCCGGGGCAGATCCGGCACGGATCGGGATCACCGGTGAAAGTGCTGGCGGCGGTCTGGCGGCCTCAGTGGCGCTGATGGCTCGTGACCTGGAAGGGCCAAAGCTGGCCGCGCAGTTCCTGACCTATCCGATGCTGGACCATCGCACGGGCGGACCGGATTGCCGGTACAACAACCCCACCACCGGCGAGTTCATCTGGACCCGCCCTTCCAACCGATATGGCTGGAGCGCCTTGCAGGGCAGCTACCAGCCCGACGATGATCGGCGCGGCTGGTTCTCACCCTCGCTCGCACAGGATCTCTCGGGCTTGCCACCGACCTGGATCGGTACCGGCAGCCTTGACCTGTTCCTTGATGAAGATCTGGATTACGCCCGCCGTCTGGTCGCAGCCGGTGTGCCGGTTGAACTCCATTCCTACCCCGGCGCGATCCACGCGTTCAATGCCGTCGGCGGCAGCAGGCTGGCCCAGGCCTATGGGCGCGACCTGATGGGCGCGATGGCGCACTGGCTGGAGACATCGCGGTAAAAGCGGCGGCGCTTTCAGATCGCGTGGCCATCAACATTGACGTTGCGGATGCGGCCTTCGCGATCGATCACGCAGCTGAAATTGCCATTGCCAGTCGTTGATCCTGCAATCCGCCAGCCACCAGTTTCGCGATTAACGCTTTCCACCTCGCCAACGCGGGTGCGGCCCCGGTTCACTTCATCGATGCAGCGGTTGACCGCGCCATCGATCCCCGCCCCTTCCCGCCATTCTGGCCGGTCATCGGCGCGGCCATAGCGCGGCAGGTCTTGGCGCTCGCGCGGAAGCTGCTCTCGATAGTCTTGCTGCTGCTTGCTTGCCTTGTTCGCGGCGCTGGCAAGGGCGGCGATCCCGCCAATAATCAGCATACCGGCCAGGATATCGCCCCCGTCAACCCGATCGTGCTGGCGGTAGTGCCCACCCCAGCCCCGCGCCATGGCTGGCGTCGCGGCCATGGAAAATGACGCCGCCAGCGCTGCAACCGCCGCAGCCCGCTTGAACCTACTCGTCATCTGCCTGACCCCTTCCGCTAAAGCTGACTGTCCCTTGCTCTCCATAGACTTAGGCGGCCCAGGCTTTCGCTTGCCTGAACCGCCCTCGCCTTCAACGTCAGCATTTAAATGCCGCGCAACCCGCCATAGTCGATATCTACCACCCGGCCGCGCTCGATACGGCAGCTGAATGTTCCCGAGTCATAGCCACGCAGGTTATCGTTCCACCCGCGGTAGTCACCGCCCCAGCCACGGCCATAGTTGCCATCGCCGCGGCGCCAGTCCCGCCCGTTGCCGTTGACGGCGATCCGGCCGCGGACTTGATAGCCATAGCGCGTCTCGCGAATATCACGGACGTCGGTCACATCGGCGCGGCGATAGCTATAACGCGCAGCATTGCGTTCAGCGGCAAAGACGCATTGCTCAACAGCGCGGCGCGGATTGCCTCGCGACGCATAGTCATCGCGATAACCATGCCCCTGGTTGTAGCCTGTGCCGTAGCCGGCGCGGTCGTAGCGATAGTCGCGGTCATTGTTGTTGCCGGCGGCCGAGACCACCGCAGCAATCCCGCCGATGATCAGCGCCCCGGCAATAATGTCGCCCGCGCTGATCCCGTCGCGATCGCGGTGCTGGGCAAAGGCGGGAGTGGCCGAAGTAAGCGCCATCGCGCCAGCCGCTATGGTGGCAATAGTGCCCTTGGCCAGAACTTTTGACATGGTCTTCATAGCTTCGATCCTTCACTCTCCGACGGGCATGATGGCCCGTCGTTGCGTGAAGGATTAGCGAATCAACCGTGGCACCAAGCTGAACCCGCCCGTTAGCTGACGTTCAGCTTTCTGGTCACTTTTCTGAACGCAGAACTTCCAATCCGCTCCACTGCGCCAGGAACGCGAGCACATCCGCCCCTTCCGCCACGGCCTTGTCGGTTGGCTTGCCCGAACCGTGCCCGGCGCGGCTTTCGATCCGGATCAAGTGCGGCTTGGCGCCGGCCTTGGCCGCCTGCAAAGCCGCGGTATACTTGAAGCTGTGCCCCGGCACGACGCGGTCATCGGTGTCGGCTGTGGTCACCAGCATCGCCGGATAGTCCACTCCCACCTTAATGTTGTGATAGGGCGAATAGGACCGCAGCACGCGCCAATCGGCCTCCTTGCCGGGATAGCCATAGTCATCGACCCAATAGCGCCCGGCTGTGAACCGATCGAAGCGCAGCATGTCCATCACGCCCACCGCGGCATTGCCCGCGGCAAACAGATCAGGCCGCTGGTTGACCACGGCCCCCACCAGCAAGCCACCATTTGAGCCGCCCTGGATCGTTAGGCCGCTTTTCGGCGTCACGCCCTCAGCGATGAGATATTCACCGGCGGCAATGAAATCGTCGAAGACGTTCTGCTTGTTGTTGAGCCGGCCGGCATCATGCCAGGCCTTGCCATATTCCCCCCCGCCGCGCAGGTTGGCCAGCGCAAAGGCCCCGCCTGCTTCCAGCCAGGCCATCCGCACCGCCGAGAAGCCCGGCGTCAACGAGATATCGAACCCGCCATAGCCATAAAGCAGCGTCGGAACGGCCTTTCCAGCCTGGGCCACGTCCTTGCGGCGCACCACGAACATCGGCACGCGCGTGCCATCCTTCGAGGTAAAGAAGCGCTGCTCGATCGCATAGTCGGCCGGATTGAAGGTCAGCTTCGGGATGGCAAAGGGCTCACTCTTCCCAGTCCGGGTGTCAAACCGATAGATCCCACTGGGCTGGTTGAAGCTGGAAAAGCTGTAAAACGTCTCCGGATCACCCGGCTCACCGCTAAAGCCAGAGGCCGTACCGATCGCATTGAGCGCGATCTGCTGCACCGGCTTGCCATCGAGCGCGCGCACTTCGGCCACCGACTTCGCATCCTTGAGATAGGACAGCACCAATCGGTTACCGACGATCTGGGCCCGGTCGAGCGTTTCGGCGCGCTCAGCAACGATATCGGTGAACTCTGGCCGGGGCTCCAGGCAAACGTCATCGGTTTTCGCTGAGCCCTCGCAGGCTATGCGATACAATCCCTGCTTTTTAAGGTCCGCCCTGACCACCTTCATCCGAGGCGCATCCTTGTTCGTTACAAAGTAAAGCGCATCACCGATTCCATCGATCAGGTTCCAGGCATGATCGAGCGCACCAACCAGGGTCTGCGCCTGCCACTTGCGATCCTTGCGAACTGGCAGAATGTGGATCGCATAACGGCTGTCGGTGCCCTTCGAAGTGGTGATCACCACCCAGCGCCCATCATGGGTAACCTCGGCCGAATGGCCCAGCTCGGGATCGCTTGGGGTCGCATAGACCAACTCGTCCTGCGATTGCGGCGTACCGATGCGGTGGAAGTAAACCGCTTGCTGCTTGTTCAGCGACTGAAACTCAGCCCCCGGCTGCGGTTCGGGGAAGCGCGAATAGAGAAAACCTTCGTTGCCGACCCAGGCGATGTTGGTGAACTTGGCCCATTGCACGCCATCACCCAGCACCTTGCCGGTGGCAACATCGAGCACCTTGATCGTCCGCCAGTCAGACCCGCCGTCCTGGATCGAATAGGCAAGCAACTTTCCGTTCCGCGATGGCACCCAGGCATCAAGCGCCGTCGCTCCATCCTTCGCCCAGGCATTGGGATCGATCAGCAGCCGCGGAGTGCCATTCAGCCCGTCTCGCACGAACAGCTGCGACTGATTCTGCAGCCCCGAGTTACGCATGTAGAAGTAGTGCGCCCCGGCCTTGCGCGGCAGACCAAAGCGTTCGTAATCCATCAGTGTCTTGATGCGGTCCGCAAACCACTGGCGCTGGGGCAACTGGGCCAGATAGCCCTGCGTCAGCGCGTTCTGTTGCTCCACCCACTTGGCCACGGCCTTGTCCGTACGGACATCGTTTTCCAGCCAGCGATAGGGATCGGGCACGGCCTCACCAAACTGGGTTTCGACCAGATCGACGCGGCTCGTTTCAGGGTAGGAAATGTTCATTTTCTCAGCGAAGACTGGGGTAGCAAGCGAGACAACCAGAGTGGCGGCCACCAGGGCCGGGACGCGACGCGACATGCAAGGCTCCGAAATGCAAAAAGGCGGTGGTGACCCTAGCAGTCACCCCCGCCTTTTCAACTGGACCAAAGGTCTCAGTAAAACGCTTATTCGGCGTCGTCAGCCATCATGACCGGGCCCGAATCCTGGCCCTTGGCAGCCGGATCACGATCAACCAGTTCGATCACGGCAAGCGGCGCAGCATCCGAAGCGCGGATGCCGGCCTTGATCACGCGGGTGTAGCCACCCTGACGATCAGCATAGCGTGCGGCCAGGACTTCAAACAGCTTCTTTTCCTGCGCATCGTCCATCAGACGGGCGTGGGCCAGACGGCGGTTCGAAAGGCCACCATGCTTGGCCAGCGTGATCAACTTTTCAAGATAGGGACGCAGTTCACGGGCCTTGGGCAGGGTCGTGGTGATCTGCTCATGCTTGATCAGTGCAGCCGACATGTTTCGCAGCAGGGCCTTGCGGTGGCTGGAAGTGCGGTTGAGCTTACGCCCACCAAGCTTATGACGCATAGGTCTTTCCTTCGTTCGTTATGGGCCCGTGTCAGGTAGCCCGTAGCTGGTCACACTAAGGTGGCGACCATTACCGTCGGGGCACCCGCAGGTGCCCCGAAACTGGTTAGCCCAGCAGCTCTTGTTCGAGCTTCTTGGCCATTTCCTCGATGTTTTCCGGCGGCCAGCCAGGGATGTCCATGCCGAGGCGCAGGCCCATCGAGCTCAGGACTTCCTTGATCTCGTTAAGCGACTTGCGGCCGAAGTTCGGCGTGCGGAGCATCTCGGCCTCGGTCTTCTGGACCAGGTCACCGATGTAGATGATGTTATCGTTCTTGAGGCAGTTGGCCGAACGCACTGACAGTTCAAGCTCGTCGACCTTCTTGAGGAGGTAACGGTTGAGCTGGTTGGTGTCGCTTTCCTCGGTCGGAGCAGCGGCCATGCCGATCATCGGCGAGGCGCCCATCGGCACTGCATCTTCGAAGTGGACGAACAGCGAGAGCTGATCCTGGAGGATGCGCGCAGCATAGGCCACGGCGTCTTCCGGGGTAACCGTACCGTCGGTTTCAACGGTCAGATTCAGCTTGTCGTAGTCCAGTTCCTGGCCGATGCGGGCGTTGTCGACCTTGTACGAAACCTGACGGACCGGCGAGTAGAGCGAGTCGACCGGGATCAGCCCGATCGGCGCATCCGCCGGGCGGTTCGACACGGCCGGGACATAGCCCTTGCCGGTTTCGGCCGTCAGTTCCATGTTCAGGATCGCGCCTTCATCGAGGTGACAGATCACGAGATCCTTGTTCATCACCTCGATATCGCCCGAAACAGCGATGTCACCGGCCTTCACTTCTGCCGGGCCAGTGGCCGACAGCTGCAGACGCTTCGGGCCTTCGCCCTGCATCTTCAGCGCGATCTGCTTCACGTTGAGCACGATGTCGGTCACGTCTTCACGCACGCCAGCGAGCGATGAGAATTCGTGCAGCACGTTCTCGATCTTGATCGAGGTGATGGCCGCGCCCTGGAGCGAGGACAGCAGCACGCGACGCAGCGCATTGCCAAGCGTCAGGCCAAAACCACGCTCGAGCGGTTCGGCGACGAAAGTGGCACGGCGCTTGGGGTCGTTGCCCGGCTTCACCTCGAGGGCGTTGGGCTTCTTGAGTTCCTGCCAGTTCTTGATGTTGACAGTCATGTACTTCCCCTAGGGTCTTGTTTTGGCGGGAACGGCCGCTGCGCTCTGATGCACCGCGACCGATCCGGAACAGCGGTGATGGGGCCCCATCACCGCGATAACTCAATCAGACGCGGCGACGCTTCGACGGCCGAACCCCGTTGTGAGGGATCGGCGTGACGTCGCGGATCGAAGTGATCGTGAAGCCAACAGCCTGCAGTGCACGCAGCGCGCTTTCACGGCCCGAACCGGGGCCCTTCACTTCGACTTCCAAGGTACGGACACCGTGCTCGGCGGCCTTCTTGCCTGCGTCGTCAGCAGCCACCTGCGCGGCGTACGGGGTCGACTTGCGGCTACCCTTGAAGCCCATCATGCCGGCGCTCGACCAGGAAATCGCATTGCCCTGGGCGTCGGTGATGGTGATCATGGTGTTGTTGAAGCTGGCATTCACATGAGCGATGCCGCTGGTGATGTTCTTCCGCTCGCGGCGCTTAATGCGCTGGGGTTCGCGTGCCATTTGGTTGTCCTACTCGAATATCGGGAAGGGAAAGCTGCGGGCCTGACGGCGCGCTGCTTACTTCTTCTTGCCGGCGATGGGCTTCGCCTTACCCTTGCGGGTACGGGCGTTGGTGTGCGTGCGCTGACCGCGAACCGGCAGACCCTTACGGTGACGCAGGCCGCGATAGCAGGCCAGGTCCATAAGGCGCTTGATGTTCATCGCGGTTTCGCGGCGGAGGTCACCCTCAACCGTGTGCTCGGCGTCGATGGTTTCGCGGATGTGCAGGACTTCCTGATCAGAAAGATCCGAAACGCGACGGGTATGGTCGATACCCAGCTTGTCGACAATCTGGCGGGCCTTGAACGGGCCGATACCGTGAATGTAGGTGAGCGCGATAAGAACGCGCTTGTTGGTGGGGATATTGACCCCGGCAATACGAGCCACTTACTTCTCCATGCTCCACAGAAGGCAGCAGTGCTAGCCACCGCCTTCCATCTCAACGCTCATTCGCCGAAACGGCAAAAAGCCCGGTTGGCGCGCGCAATGGCCTCGCCTTCCGGACTTATCCGTTCATGCCGAATGGATCGGGCGCTTACGGTGATTCGGCGAAGCTGTCAACGCCGCAGTTCCGCGCGGTTCTAGCCCGTTGGCCCCGCGTCGGGCTCAGGTGCCGGGCCAGCCTTGTCCGCCAAACGCTTGACCTGCTCTGCCAGGACCTTGTCGACCAAGGGCGCGAGCTCGGCCGGCTTGGCCTGCCAGACCCCGCCAACGGAATAGCGCCACTTGATTTGCGTGCCCTCGCGCTCCTGCTTGAGGGTAATAGTGAGCACAGCGTGGACTACCTCGCCCTGCAAGGGACCAAGGCCGCCCGTCAGTCGCAACACACCGCGCTGGGGATCGGCATAGACCACGTGCATATGCTCAACGCTGCCCATCCGCTGCTCAACCGATGCACCGACGGGCTTGGGTAGCTTCTCGCAGAAGCAGCCGGTGGCCTGGGCATCGAGATAGAGATTGGCTGCATCACCCGAATAGGTGTGGGCGGGCGACCACCACAGGTTTGGCGCGACGAGCACCTGCCACACGGCGGCAGGTTCTGCAGCAACCGTCGCGACATGATCGCTGACGAAACCGGTATTGGACGCAGCTGACAGTTCGGCCTGGACTGGCGAAGCCACCAACAAAGCGGCAGCAACTGATAAACGGTGCATCGCCCTTCCTTTCCCTTACAGGATCAGGAAGAAATAACCTGTTCGATTGCCGCCGTCACCTGTTCCATGTCGGCCATGCCATCGACGCGGCTGACAATCCCACGCGCTTCGTAGATCGGCAGGATCGGTGCGGTCTTGGCGCGATACTCGGCCATGCGGGTCCGCACGGTTTCCTCGTTATCATCCGGACGACGCTTGAATTCGGTGGAACCGCACTTGTCGCAGACGCCGTCAACCTTGGGCCGCTCGAATGTGTCGTGATAGCCCTTGCCGCAATTGGCGCAGGTGAAGCGGCCGGTTATGCGCTCAACCAGCGCATCCTCGTCGACTGCAAGTTCGATCACGTGATTGAGCGTGCGCCCCCGCTGGCCCAGGATCGCGTCGAGCGAATGGGCCTGAGCTTCGGTCCGCGGATAACCGTCGAAGATCGCGCCGACTTCGGGACCCATGGCATCAAGTTCTTCACCGATCAGGGCAGAGACAATCTCATCCGAGACGAGCTCACCGCGCTCCATCACCGCCTTGGCCTGAAGGCCAACTGGCGTTCCCGCTTTTACGGCAGCGCGGAGCATGTCACCAGTCGACAGCTGGCGCATGCCATGCCGCTCTACCAGTCGCTGAGCTTGGGTACCCTTGCCCGCACCGGGGGGGCCCAAAAGGATGATGTTCACGTGCACGTCCCCCAAGTGTCGATCAGCGAATGCGACCCTTCAGCTTCGCCTTCTTGATGAGATCGCCGTACTGGTGGGCCAACAGATGCGACTGGATCTGAGTGATCGTGTCGACTGTCACGTTGACCACGATCAGCAGGCTGGTGCCGCCCAGGAACATCATGTTGAGCCCGGTCGAGGCAATCCACCATTCAGGGATCACGCAGACGACGGTAATATAGAGCGCCCCGATCACGGTGATGCGAGTCAGCACGTAATCAAGATAGGTCGCCGTGCTCTTGCCCGGACGAATACCCGGAATGAACCCACCATTGCGCTTGAGGTTCTCGGCAGTCTCTTCAGGGTTGAACACCACGGCGGTGTAGAAGAAGCTGAAGAACATGATCCCGAGTGCGTACAGCGTCATGTAGAGCGGCTGACCATGCGCCAGGTATTGGTTCAGCGTTACGATCGCGCTACCAACCGAAGTGTCGGGCGAAATCGAGTTGCCGGCAAACTGGCTGATCGTCAGCGGCAGCAGCAGCAGCGAACTGGCAAAGATCGGCGGGATAACGCCGGCAGTATTGATTTTCAGCGGAAGGTGGCTGCGGTCAGCCTGCATCATACCGTGCTGGCTGGCACGCTTGGGATACTGGATCAGCAGCCGGCGCGTTGCGCGCTCCATGAAGCAGATGAACAGCACGAGGATGACTAGCACGCCCAAAGCCGTGGCGATGGTAAAGCCGCTAATCGAACCCGAGCGACCCCCTTCAAACAGGTTCGAAACAAAGGTCGGCATCTGCGCGACGATGCCGGCCATGATGATCAGCGAGGTACCGTTACCGATCCCGCGGCTGGTGATCTGCTCACCCAGCCACAGCAGGAACATTGTACCGCCGATCAGGCTGATCACAGCCACGATCTTGAACATCAGACCGGGATTGACGACCGCCTGAAGGCCGCTTGAGGCCCCATAGGCTTCAAGCCCTGAGGCGATGAACCAGCCCTGCACTGCCGTCAGCAGCACCGCGCCATAGCGCGTATACTGGTTCAGCTTCTTGCGGCCGCTTTCGCCTTCCTTCTTCAGTGCCATCAGCGACGGATGCAGCGATGCAGCAAGCTGCACTACGATCGATGCCGTGATATACGGCATGATGCCCAGCGCGATGAGGCTCATGCGCTCAAGGCTGCCGCCCGAGAAGGTGTTGAAAATATCGAGGATGCCACCGCGCGTCTGGGCATAGAGCTGCTCAAGCACCAGCGGGTTAACCCCTGGGAGCGGCACAAAGCTCAGGAAACGGAAGACAATCAGCGCGCCCAGCGTGAACCAGATTCGGTTCTTGAGCTCGGTCGCCTTAGAGAAATTCGCGAGATTGAGATTGCTCGCAACGTTATCGGCACGTGAAGCCATGGATCGGTCAAGCCTTGCTTGGAGGCTGACCCCCCGGCCAGCCATCCCCCTCTATTGGATCGTGTCCATATAGTGCGCGGGGCGGGATGCAATAACCCCCGCCCCGCACAAATGGGGATTTATTCAGCCGCGGCAGCCTTGGCAGCAGTCACTTCGACCGAACCGCCGGCCTTTTCAACCGCAGCAACAGCGCCCTTGCTGGCGCCGGCGACAACGAACTTGGCCTTCGCCTTGAGCTCACCCTTGGCGAGCAGGCGCACGCCATCCTTGCCGCCACGGGCCAAACCAGCACCCTTCAGGGCGGCGTGGTCGATCACGGCCTTGGCATCGAGCTTGCCGGCATCGATGAACTTCTGGATCAGGCCCAGGTTCACTTCGGCATAGTCCTTGGCGAAGATGTTGTTGAAGCCACGCTTCGGAATCCGCATGTGCAGCGGCATCTGACCGCCTTCGAAGCCATTGATCGAGACACCCGAACGCGCCTTGGCACCCTTCTGCCCGCGGCCAGCAGTCTTACCCTTGCCCGAACCGATACCACGGCCGACGCGCATGCGCCCCTTGCGGGCGCCCTTGTTGTCAGAGATTTCGTTGAGTTTCATGTCGTTGCACTCGCTTTCGCTTTTGTCGCGCTAAAAGAAACATCCCGGCCGAAGCCGGGATGCTGGTTAAGTCAGTCGACCACTGCCACCATGTGAGGCAGCTTGGCAATAGCACCACGTACTTCCGGGGTGTCTTCCACCTCGACCACGCGGTTCATCTTGCCCAAACCCAGGCCGACCAGAATCTTCTTCTGGCTTTCCGGGCGACGGATCGGCGAACCGATCTGCTTGATCTTGATCTTCGCCATGTCAGCTTACTCCGTGATCGCGGCAGCTTCGGCTTCCGCCTCTGCTGCGCTCGCACCGCCGCGACCCAGCAGGTCGGCAACCTTCTTGCCACGACGCTGGGCGACCGACTTCGGCGAAGTCTGGCTAACCAGCGCGTCGAAGGTGGCGCGGATCATGTTGTAGGGGTTCGAGGTGCCGACCGACTTGGTCACCACGTCGGCAACGCCCAGGCTTTCAAAGACAGCGCGCATCGGACCGCCGGCGATGATCCCGGTACCGGCCGGAGCCGAACGGACGTTCACCTTGCCAGCACCGAAACGCCCCTTGCCGTCGTGATGCAGCGTGCGGCCTTCCTTAAGCGGAACGCGAACCATCTTCTTCTTGGCCGAGGCAGTAGCCTTGGTGATGGCTTCCGGCACTTCGCGCGCCTTGCCGTGGCCAAAGCCGACACGGCCCTTGCCATCGCCAACCACGACCAGTGCGGCGAAGCCAAAGCGCTTACCACCCTTAACGGTCTTCGAGACGCGGTTGATGTGAACCAGCTTCTCAATCAGCTCTTCACCGCCGTCCTCGTCGCCGCCACGGCCACGACGATCGTCACGGCCACGGCCACGACCGCCACGGTCACCGCCGCGGTCATTGCCGCCGCGACCACGGCCACGGCCTCGGCCTTCGCGGGTTTCGGTGCCGGCGTCACCGCCCTGCACTTCGCCAGCAGCGATCGGAGCTTCGGCTGAGCCGATGGTTTCTGGGGTGTTGTTTTCGTCAGCCATCGTCAGAACTCCAGCCCGCCTTCACGGGCGGCATCAGCCAGCGCCTTGACGCGGCCATGGAACAGGTACCCGCCGCGATCGAACACGACGGAGGTCACGCCAGCCTTCTTCGCTGCTTCGGCCAAGATCGAACCGACCTTGGCAGCAGCGTCGACGTTGGAACCGCCCTTGCTGCCCAGTGTCGAAGCAGCTGCCAGCGTGCGGCCAGCGGCATCGTCGATGATCTGAGCGTAGATGTGGCGGCCGGAACGGTGCACCGAAAGCCGCGGACGGCCACCGGCGCGCGCCTTGAGCGCGGTGCGAACGCGCCGACGACGGCGCTCGAACAGGGAAAGCTTGGCCATTACTTCTTCTTCCCTTCCTTGCGGAAGATGAACTCGCCGCGGTACTTGATGCCCTTGCCCTTGTAAGGCTCGGGCTTGCGCCAGCGACGGATCTCGGCCGCAACCTGGCCGACCTTCTGCTTATCGATCCCGGAGATTTCGATCGTGGTGTTATCCGGCGTCTTGATTTCGATGCCTTCCGGCACGGCGAAATCGACGTCGTGGCTGTAACCGAGCTGCAGCTTCAGGTTCTTGCCCTGGGCCGTGGCGCGGTAACCGACACCATTGATCTCGAGAACCTTGGTGTAACCTTCGGTCACACCGGTCACCAGGTTCTGGACCAGCGTGCGCTGCATGCCCCAGAATGCACGGGCCTGCTTGCTGTCGTTGGCCGGCTGCACCGAGATGCTGCCTTCCCCAACTTCGTAAGTCACGTGGTCAGCGAGGCTCAGCGTAAGGGTGCCCTTGGGGCCCTTCACGGTGAGGGTGCCGTCAGCCACAGCAGCAGTCACGCCACCTGGAACGACAACCGGCTTCTTGCCGATGCGGCTCATTAGAACACCTCCGCCAGCACTTCGCCACCGACGTTCTGGGCGCGCGCTTCGGCATCCGAAAGCACGCCACGCGGCGTCGAGACGATGGTGATGCCAAGACCGTTGCGGATCACCGGCAGCTCCTTGCTGCCCGAGTAAACCCGGCGGCCCGGCTTGGAGACGCGAGCGACGTGCTTGATCGCCGGTTCGCCCTCGAAATACTTCAATTCAATCCGAAGCTGCGGATGGGCGCCGGTGGCGTCCTCCGAGTAACCGCGGATATAGCCTTCGCGCTGCAGAACTTCGAGCACGCGAGCGCGGAGCTTCGAAGCCGGCGAAAGGACAGAGTCCTTCTTCGCACGCTGGCCGTTACGGATGCGGGTAAGCATATCACCCAGGGGATCGGTCAGTGCCATCGCTTGATCCTTACCAGCTCGACTTCGTCACGCCCGGGATCATGCCCTTGTTGGCAAGATCACGCAGCTCAACGCGGCAAAGGCCGAACTTGCGATAGTAGCCGCGCGGGCGGCCGGTGGTTGCGCAACGGTTGCGAACCCGGGTCGGGTTGCCGTTACGCGGGATTTCCGCCAGCTTCAGGCGGGCGATCAGACGCTCGGTTTCATCGAGCGACTTGTCGTCAGCCTGCGCCTTCAGCGCGGCATACTTGGCCGCATACTTCTGAACGAGCTTCTTGCGACGCTCGTTCTTGTTCACGGAACTCAGTTTCGCCATGGACTTAAGCTCTCTCTAACTCAGGCCGCTTGCGCAGCTTCGGCTTCCGCCGGGAACGGGAAACCGAACAGGCGAAGCAGCTCGCGCGCTTCCTCGTCGGTCTTGGCAGTGGTGGTGACGATGATGTCCATCCCACGCACCTTCTCGATCTGGTCGTAGCTGATCTCTGGGAAGATGATCTGCTCCTTCAGGCCCATGGCATAGTTGCCACGGCCGTCAAACGACTTGGCATTGAGGCCACGGAAGTCGCGGATGCGGGGCATTGCGACAGTGATCAGGCGATCAAGGAATTCGTACATGCGTTCACGGCGCAGGGTAACCTTGCAACCGATCGGCATGCCCTCACGCAGCTTGAACTGCGCGATCGACTTCTTCGCCTTGGTGATCACGGGCTTCTGGCCAGCAATCAGTTCCATTTCGGCGGCGGCGGTCTGGACCTTCTTCTTGTCCTGGCTGCCTTCACCGACGCCCATGTTGAGCGTGATCTTTTCGATCTTCGGAATTTCCATGACGTTCTTGTAACCGAACTTCTCGGTCATCGCCTTGGCGATCTGCTCGTCGTACTTCTTGCGAAGACGGGGCACGTATTTATCAGCCATTGATGGTCTCCCCGGACTTCACGGCCACGCGGACCTTCTTGCCACCCTTGTCTTCAAAACGGACGCGGGTCGCCTTGCCGGTCTTGGGGTCGGCCAGGCCGACCTTTGAGATCGCCATCGGCGCTTCACGGCGCTCGATGCCACCCTGCGGGTTCACCTGGCTCGGCTTGCGGTGACGGGTCGCGACGTTCACGCCCTGGACCACGATCTTGCCTTCCTTCGGCATGACCTGAAGGACAGTGCCGGTGCGGCCCTTGTCCTTGCCCGAGCGGACAACGACGTTGTCACCCTTCTTGATCTTGGCAGCGGACATTAGAGGACCTCCGGCGCAAGGCTGATGATCTTCATGTAGCCCTTGCCGCGCAGTTCGCGAACGACAGGACCGAAGATGCGGGTGCCGATGGGTTCGGCGTTCTTGTTGATCAGCACGGCAGCATTGCTGTCGAAGCGGATCACGCTGCCGTCGGCACGACGGACATCCTTGCGGGTCCGCACGATAACCGCACGGTGCACGTCACCCTTCTTCACCTTGGTGCGAGGCTGTGCTTCCTTGACCGACACCACGATGATGTCGCCCACGCCGGCAGTGCGGCGCTTCGAGCCGCCCAGCACCTTGATGCACTGGACGCGCTTCGCGCCGCTGTTGTCAGCGACGTCGAGGTTTGATTGCATCTGGATCATAGATCCGGTTCCTTCTCACTGGCTTGCCGGAACAAGTCCGGCAGTTCCAAAATGGATAGCGTCTTAGACGTCAGCTTCGACCGCAGCGGTCTTGCCGGCCTGGACCCGCTCGATGACCTTCCAGGTCTTGAGCTTCGAAATCGGCGCAGTCTCTTCGATGCGCACGGTTTCACCGGTCTTGAAGGCGTTGTCTTCGTCGTGGGCGTGATACTTCTTCGAACGACGGATGATCTTCCCGTAGAGCGGGTGCTTCACCTTACGCTCGACCTTCACGACCACGGTCTTGTCGGTCTTGTCGGAGACCACGGTCCCGATCAGGATACGCTTGGGCATCTGTGGGCTCCTTACTTGGCCACGCGGGCGCGTTCGCCCTGCAGCGTCTTGATACGGGCGATGTCGCGACGCACTTCCTTGATGCGCGCCGGACGCTCAAGCTGGTTCGTCGCCGACTGGAAGCGCAGGTTGAATGCCTCGCGCTTCAGTTCGGCCAGATCAGCCAGCAGCTGATCGTCGCTCTTGGCCCGCAGGTTTTCGGTCTTGCCAGCCATCATTCGCCTCCGAGGTGCGAGGTGTCGCCCAGACGGGCAACGACCTTGGTCTTGATCGGCAGCTTCATCGCTGCGCGGCTGAACGCTTCGGCGGCCAGCGGGCCGGCGACGCCGTCCAGTTCGAACAGGATGCGGCCGGGCTTAACCCGGGCTGCCCAGTATTCGATCGAACCCTTGCCCTTACCCTGACGGACTTCGGCAGGCTTCTTCGACACGGGCACGTCGGGGAACACGCGGATCCACAGACGCCCCTGGCGCTTGATGTGGCGAGTGATCGCACGACGGGCAGCTTCGATCTGGCGAGCGGTGATCCGCTCCGGCTCGAGCGCCTTGAGGCCATAGGAACCGAAGTTCAGGTCGGTGCCACCCTTGGCAACGCCATGAATCCGGCCCTTGAAAGCCTTGCGGAACTTGGTTTTCTTAGGTTGCAGCATGACTTAGTTCCTGCGGTCTTCACGTGCCGGACGCACGCCGGAGGTCTGGGCCTCCATCATCAACCGGTCCTGCGCCATCGGGTCGTGGCCAAGGATCTCGCCCTTGAAGATCCAGCACTTGATGCCGATGATCCCATAGGCGGTCAGCGCTTCGGCTTCAGCGTAATCGATGTTGGCGCGCAGGGTGTGCAGCGGCACGCGGCCTTCACGATACCATTCAACGCGGGCGATTTCCGCACCGCCAAGACGGCCCGAGCAGGTGATCTTGATGCCTTCGGCGCCAAGACGTAGAGCCGACTGCACGGCCCGCTTCATCGCACGGCGGAAGGCCACGCGGCGGATCAGCTGATCGGCGATACCCTGCGCGACAAGCTTAGCGTCGATTTCCGGCTTGCGGATTTCAACGATGTTCAGCTTGACGTCGCTCGAGGTCATCGCGGCGAGCTGCGCACGCAGCTTTTCGATGTCAGCGCCCTTCTTGCCGATGATGACGCCTGGACGGGCGGCATAGATCGACACGCGGCACAACTTGGCCGGACGCTCGATGACCACCTTGGAAATCGCGGCCTGCGGCAGCGCTTCCATGATGAACTTGCGCATCTTGAGGTCTTCCTCAAGCATCTGCGCATAGTTCTTGCCTTCGGCGTACCAGCGGCTGTCCCAGGTACGGTTGATCTGCAGACGCAGGCCGATCGGGTTGCTCTTGTGACCCATGATCAGGCCTCCTCAACTTCACGGACCACGATCCGCAGCCGCGAGAACGGCTTCAGGATGCGGGTCGACTTGCCGCGGCCACGGGTGTGGAACCGCTTCATGGTGACCGACTTGCCAACGCTGGCTTCAGCCACAACCAGGGCGTCAACGTCGAGGTTGTGGTTGTTTTCCGCATTGGCGATCGCCGAAGCGAGCACCTTGCGAGCGTCGACAGCCATCGCCTTCTTCGAGAAGGCGAGGATGTTCATGGCCTCTTCGGCCTTCTTGCCGCGGATCAGGGCGGCGACAAGGTTAAGCTTCTGGGCCGAACCACGAATGGTGGTGCCGACCGAGAGCGCTTCCTTTTCGCCAACGCGACGCGGAGCAGCTTGCTTGCTCATTAGCGCTTACCCTTCTTGTCGGCGGCGTGGCCGGGGAAATTGCGCGTGGGCGCAAATTCGCCAAGCTTGTGGCCGACCATGTCTTCGTTGACCGAGACGGGGACGAACTTCTGGCCATTGTAGACGTTGAACGTCAGGCCGACGAACTGCGGCAGGATCGTCGAACGACGCGACCAGGTCTTGATCGGAGCGGCGCGAGTGCCGGCTTCCTGCTGGGCTTCCGCCTTCTTCAGCAGGTGCAGGTCGACGAAGGGGCCTTTCCAGACGGAGCGTGCCATGGTGGCTTACCTCTTCTTCTTGGCGTGACGCGAACGGATAATCATCTTGTCCGTCTGCTTGTTGTGGCGAGTGCGGGCACCCTTGGTCGGCTTGCCCCACGGGGTAACCGGATGACGGCCACCCGAGGTGCGGCCTTCACCACCACCGTGCGGGTGGTCGACCGGGTTCTTGGCGACGCCGCGGGTCAGCGGACGACGGCCCAGCCAGCGGTTGCGACCGGCCTTGCCCAGGTTCTGGTTCTGGTTGTCGGGGTTCGAAACCGCGCCAACCGTGCCCATGCAGTCGCCGCGCAGGTAGCGCTGCTCGCCCGAGTTGAGGCGAACAATGACCATGCCGCGGTCACGACCGACGACCTGGACATAGGTCCCGGCCGAACGAGCGATCTGACCGCCCTTACCCGGCTTCATCTCCACGTTGTGGCAGATGGTACCGACCGGCATCTGGCTGAGCAGCATCGCGTTGCCCGGCTTCACGTCGGTCTTTTCACCGGCAACCACCACGTCACCAACAGCAAGGCGCTGCGGCGCGATGATGTAGGCCTGTTCACCGTCTTCGTACTTGACGAGCGCGATGAACGCCGTGCGGTTCGGGTCATATTCCAGACGCTCGACGGTGGCCGGCATGTCCCACTTACGACGCTTGAAGTCGATGAAGCGGTACTTCTGCTTGTGGCCGCCGGCGATCCCGCGCGAAGTCACGTGGCCCTTGTTGTTACGGCCACCGGTCTTGCGCTTGCCTTCGGTCAGAGCCTTGACAGGCTTGCCCTTCCACAGCGCCGACTTGTCGACCAGGATCAGGCCGCGACGGCCGGGGCTGGTCGGGTTATAGTTCTTGAGTGCCATGGTTCAGCCTCAGATCCCGCTGGTGACGTCGATCGACTGGCCAGCAGCCAGCGTCACAACGGCCTTCTTCACGTCCGAACGCTTGTAGGGCTTACCCTTCCAGCGCTTGGTCTTGCCCTTCTGGGTCAGCGTGTTAACGCTCTTGACCTTCACCCCGAACAGCGCCTCAACGGCAGCCTTGATTTCGGGCTTGGTTGCCTTGTTGACAACCTTGAAGACCACAGCGTTGTTTTCGCTGAGCAGCGTCGACTTTTCGGTGATGTGGGGAGCCACGATCACGTCGTAGTGACGCGTGTCGATTGCGTCCTTAGCCATTGAAACGCGCCTCCAGCTTTTCGACCGCGGCGCGCGTCAGCACCAGCGTATCATGCTTCAGGATGTCGTAGACATTGGCGCCGATCGCCGGGAGGACGTTCACGCCCACCAGGTTGGCCGAAGCGCGGGCAAAGCCCTCGTTCACGGCTTCACCATCGATCACCAGAACCTTCTTGCCCCAGTTCGCCTTGGCGAGCTGAGCCGCAACGGCCTTGGTCTTGACGTCCTTGATGTCCAGGCTGTCGACCACAATCAGGCTACCCTGGGCCTTGGCCGAGAGTGCCATCTTCAGGCCCAGCGCACGAACCTTCTTGTTCAGCGACACGTCGAATTCACGACGGCGCGGACCCATGGCCTTGCCACCACCGATGAAGATCGGCGCTTTGCGGTCACCGTGACGAGCCGTACCGCCGCCCTTCTGGCGACCGAACTTCTTCCCGGTGCGGGCCACGTCCGAACGCTCGCGAGCAGCGCGGGCGATGCCGCGGCGGTTCTCAAGCTGCCAGGTGATAACGCGGTGGAGGATGTCGGCGCGCGGCTCAATGCCGAAGACCGCATCGTTCAGCTCAATGTCGCCCTTGCCGGCGGTACCATCGAGATTGGAAAGCTTCACCTTCACGACTTAGCCCTCCTGGCCTTCAGCGGCTTCCGGCGCATCAACCACCTCGGCGGGGGTTTCTGCGGGAGCAGCGGCGTTGCTGTTCGAGGCCTGCTTCAGGCCAGCGGGATAGGGAGCCTCGGCGTGACGGCTAACCTTCACGGCATCGAAAACGGTCAGCCACGAGTTCTTCGCGCCCGGGACCGAGCCCTTGACGAAGATCAGGCCGCGTTCGTCATCGACGCGAACCACTTCGAGGTTCTGCTGAGTGCGATTGCGATCACCCATGTGACCGGCCATCTTCTTGTTCTTGAAGACGCGGCCCGGATCCTGACGGTTACCAGTCGAACCGTGGGCACGGTGGCTGATCGAAACACCGTGGGTGGCGCGCATACCGCCAAAACCCCAGCGCTTCATGGCACCCTGGAAGCCCTTACCCTGGGTCGTGCCAGCAACGTCGACCATCTGACCCGGCACGAAGTGCGAGGCAGCGATCGTCGCGCCGACTTCCAGCACGGCATCATCAGCCACGCGGAATTCGACAACCTGGGCCTTGAGGGGCACCTGAGCCTTGGCGAAATGTTCACGCTGCGGCTTGGCAACGTTCTTTTGCTTGGCTGCGCCTGCACCCAGCTGAAGCGCGACGTAACCGTCACGTTCGGCGGTGCGAACCGAAACCACCTGGCAGTCTTCCAGCGCCAGGACGGTAACCGGCACATGCCGACCGTCCTCCTGGAACAGGCGGGTCATCCCCACCTTCTTGGCGATCACGCCGGTACGCATGATCCGTTCTCCTACAGAGGCCTGTGGGGACCATCCCCAAAGGCGTGTTCAGCCCAAAATGTGAAGCGAGCCCCGTCCGGGCTGAGTGCCACCTTGCGGTGGCGAGACGGGGGACGCTGACCCGGATAAATCCGGAGGTATCCCTTGTGTCCCCAGCTATTGCTGGGGCTCTGTCTCGTCGCGGGTTTCCCTGTTGGGGTTCCGCTAGGAGCCGGGCCGAAACCCGGTAGTGAGCGGCCCTTAGGCCGCTCCAGCAGATTAAGCCAGCTTAATCTCGACGTTCACGCCGGCCGCCAGGTCGAGCTTCATCAGCGCGTCCACGGTGGTGGCGTTCGGCTGCACGATATCGAGCAACCGCTTGTAGGTGCGAACTTCGAACTGCTCACGCGACTTCTTGTCGATGTGCGGCCCGCGGTTAACGCAGAACTTCTCGATCTGGGTCGGCAGAGGAATGGGGCCCCGGATCAGCGCGCCAGTGCGACGGGCGGTCTCGGCGATTTCGCCAGTCGCCTGATCAAGCACACGGTGATCGAATGCCTTGAGGCGAATGCGGATATTCTGAGCTTCCATTGTGTCCTGCTACCGATGAGAAAGAGCAAAGGGGCTTTCGCCCCAAACAAATTCGAAGCGCGCCCCTACACGGGGGGCGGGAATCATGCAAGCCCCTTTTGGTGCGCATTTGCGGCATTCCTGAAGGGTCAGGACCAACTCGTTCGGGCGCGTAAGAATATATCCCATAAATCGCCGGTGACGTAACAGACCGCCGTTTGGTACCCGTGGTTCAGCGCTGCTTCTTTTTGCCGAGGGGCGCATTGAAATCAGGATCCTTGCCCGCGACCCAGGATACGAACTTTTCAACTCGCGGCTCGATTCTCAGCAGGCTGGCATCGAGGCCATAGCGTTGCAGCTCGGAATTGGTGAAAGTCGTGATCAGCATGTTCTGGCAGATCGGGTGCATCGGCACCGTATCGCGCCCACCGCGGCTCTTCGGCACGGGGTGGTGCCAGATAACTGTTTCGCCGCACGGCCGCTCGCACAGCCAGCAATCGGGCGGCGGCGGAGCCTCGGCCACATCGACGTCATCCTGCCAGAGGTCTTCGCGCGGGCCATGTTTGGAATACTTTCGGGCCATGCTGTCTCTCCTGCCCCATGGAAGCGGTAACGAAAAAGCCCGACCTCCTTGCGGAGGCCGGGCCTTTTTGTCTCAGTTGCCCGAGGATCGACGAATTACTTCGTGATCTTCGAAACAACGCCCGAACCGACGGTGCGGCCGCCTTCGCGAATTGCGAAGCGCAGACCTTCATCCATCGCGATCGGAGCGATCAGCTTGACCGACAGGGCGATGTTGTCGCCCGGCATGACCATTTCGGTGCCCTCGGGGAGGACAACTTCACCGGTCACGTCGGTGGTGCGGAAGTAGAACTGCGGGCGGTAGTTGGCGAAGAACGGCGTGTGACGGCCACCTTCATCCTTCGACAGCACGTAGACTTCGGCCGAGAATTCGGTGTGCGGCGTGACGGTGCCCGGCTTGGCCAGAACCTGACCACGCTCAACGTCTTCACGCTTCAGACCACGAACCAGCGCGCCGATGTTGTCGCCAGCTTCACCCTGATCGAGCAGCTTGCGGAACATTTCAACGCCGGTGACGACGGTCTTCTGGGTGTCCTTGAGGCCCACCACTTCGACTTCTTCGCCAACCTTGACGATACCGGTTTCGACGCGGCCGGTCACAACCGTACCACGACCCGAGATCGAGAACACGTCTTCGACCGGCATCAGGAACGGCTTGTCGGTCGGGCGCGGCGGCTGCGGGATGGCAGTGTCGACGGCGTTCATCAGGGCAATGATCGATTCCTTGCCGATGTTGTCGTCGCGGCCTTCGAGAGCGGCCAGAGCCGAACCCGGGATCACAGGGATGTTGTCGCCATCGAAGCCGTACGAGCTGAGCAGCTCGCGGATTTCGAGTTCAACGAGCTCGAGGATTTCGGCGTCGTCGACCTGGTCAACCTTGTTCATGTACACGACCAGAGCCGGCACGCCGACCTGGCGGGCGAGCAGGATGTGTTCACGGGTCTGCGGCATCGGACCGTCAGCAGCGTTCACCACGAGGATGGCGCCGTCCATCTGAGCCGCACCGGTGATCATGTTCTTCACATAGTCAGCGTGGCCCGGGCAGTCGACGTGCGCATAGTGACGGGCAGCGGTTTCGTACTCGACGTGAGCGGTCGAGATGGTGATGCCACGCTCGCGCTCTTCGGGAGCCTTGTCGATGTTGGCGAAATCGACGGCTTCACCGCCGTTCACTTCCGCCATAACCTTGGTGATCGCAGCGGTCAGGGTGGTCTTACCGTGGTCAACGTGACCGATGGTGCCGATGTTGCAGTGCGGCTTGGTCCGCTCAAACTTAGCCTTAGCCATTGTCTCAAACCTTCTTTCGCTTTGAATTGAATCTGCGGGGTTTGGACGGCGCCCGCTGAATCAGGCGCCGCCCCTAGCCTGATCGGACTGATCAGGCAACCCTATGTTGACGTATCATCTTGCCGGTTAGGCAAGCTTCTCCTTGATCTCGGTCGCGACATTCGCCGGGACCTCATCATAGTGGTCGAAGAACATCGAGTAGTTCGCCCGGCCCTGCGTGAAGGAACGCAGCTGGTTGACGTAACCAAACATGTTCGCAAGCGGCACCATCGCAGTCACTGCCTGCGCGTTGCCGCGCGAGTCAGTGCCCTGGATCTGGCCACGACGCGAGTTGATGTCGCCGATCACGTCGCCGAGGTATTCCTCCGGCGTGATCACCTCGACCTTCATGATCGGCTCAAGCAGCTTGATGCCCGACTTCTGGGCAACTTCGCGCATGGCACCGCGGGCGGCGATTTCGAAGGCCAGGGCCGACGAGTCGACGTCGTGGTACGCACCGTCATAAAGCAGGACTTCGAAGTCGATGATCGGGAAGCCGATGAGCGAGCCGGTTTCGGCCGTTTCACGGAAGCCCTTTTCAATCGCGGGGATATATTCCTTCGGAATGTTACCGCCCTTGATTTCGTCCTTGAAGGTGAAGCCCGAACCGCGCTCACCCGGGGTGACCTTGACCTTAACGCGGCCAAACTGACCGGTACCACCCGACTGCTTCTTGTGGGTGTAGTCAATGTCGACCGGCTTCGCGAGGTATTCACGGTAAGCCACCTGCGGCGCACCGACGTTCGCCTCAACCTTGAACTCGCGCTTCATGCGGTCGACAAGGATTTCGAGGTGAAGTTCACCCATGCCCTTGATGATCGTCTGGCCCGATTCATGATCGGTCGAAACGCGGAACGAGGGATCTTCGGCCGCCAGGCGGTTGAGCGCGATGCCCATCTTTTCCTGGTCAGCCTTAGTCTTCGGTTCCACCGACAGTTCGATCACCGGCTCTGGGAATTCCATCCGCTCAAGAATGATCGGCTGCTTTTCCGAGCACAGCGTATCGCCGGTGGTGGTTTCCTTCAGACCGGCCAGCGCAACGATGTCACCCGCATGGGCTTCTTCGATGTCTTCACGGCTGTTGGCATGCATCAACAGCATGCGGCCAACCTTTTCCTTCTTGCCCTTCACCGAGTTCAGGTAGCTGCCCTTGGTCAGCGTGCCCGAATAGATGCGGGTGAAGGTCAGCGAGCCGACGAACGGGTCGTTCATGATCTTGAACGCCAGCGCCGAGAACGGCGCATCGTCAGCCGTTGCGCGGCTGTCGGCTTCTTCGGTGTCCGGGTTGATGCCCTGCACGTCTTCGATGTCGAGCGGCGAAGGCAGGTAGTCCACCACCGCGTCGAGCAGCGGCTGAACTCCCTTGTTCTTGAACGCCGAACCACACAGCACCGGCACGAACGACTGGTTCAGCGTACCCTTGCGGATCAACTGCTTCAGCGTCGCCACGTCAGGCTCGTTACCTTCCAGATAGGCTTCCATCGCCGCATCGTCCTGTTCGACGGCGAGTTCGATGAGCTTTTCGCGGTATTCAGCAGCCTTGTCGGCAAGGTCAGCCGGGATTTCTTCATAGAAGAACTCGGCGCCCAGGCTTTCATCCTTCCAGATGATTGCACGGTTTTCGACCAGATCGACCAGGCCCTTGAAATCGCTTTCGGCGCCGATCGGCAGGTACAGCACCGCCGGGATGGCACCAAGGCGATCGATGATCGTCTGGACGCAATAGTAGAAGTTGGCACCGGTGCGGTCGAGCTTGTTGATGAAGCACATCCGCGGAACCTTGTACTTGTCCGCCTGGCGCCACACGGTTTCCGACTGCGGCTCAACGCCGGCAACGCCGTCAAACGCGGCCACCGCGCCGTCGAGCACGCGCAGCGAACGTTCGACTTCAATGGTGAAGTCAACGTGGCCGGGGGTGTCGATGATGTTCAGGCGGTGATCGTTCCAGATGCAGGTGGTCGCGGCCGAGGTGATCGTGATCCCACGCTCCTGCTCCTGCTCCATCCAGTCCATGGTCGCGGCGCCGTCGTGGACTTCGCCGATCTTGTAGGACTTGCCGGTGTAGTAAAGGATACGCTCGGTCGTGGTGGTCTTACCGGCGTCGATGTGCGCCATAATACCAAAGTTGCGGTACCGTTCGAGAGGATGGCTGCGTGCCATGATAGGGGGTGTCCTTTACCAGCGGTAGTGGCTGAACGCGCGGTTCGCGTCGGCCATGCGGTGGGTGTCTTCGCGCTTCTTCACCGCGTTGCCGCGGTTGTTGGCAGCGTCCAGCAGCTCGGCCGAAAGGCGCGCGCTCATGGTGGTTTCGCTGCGGTTGCGCGCGGCCGAGATCAGCCAGCGGATGGCCAGAGCCTGGGCGCGTTCCGGGCGAACTTCAACCGGAACCTGATAGGTCGCACCACCAACGCGGCGGCTGCGGACTTCGATCTGCGGCTTCACATTGTTCAACGCATCGTGGAACAGCGCAACCGGATCGCTCTTGGCGCGGGTTTCCATGGTTTCGAGCGCACCGTAAACGATGCTTTCGGCAACCGACTTCTTACCATCGAGCATGAGGTTGTTCATGAACTTCGACAGGATCTGATCGTTGAACTTCGGATCCGGCAGGATTTCCCGCTTCTCGGGACGACGACGACGTGACATTTTTCCAACTCCTTCGGAGTGCGGCCAGGCTATCCAGCCTGCCCTTGCGGCTCCGGCCCACTCCCCCTCCCGGCCACCCAGAAGCTACCTTCGCGAAGGTGGCCGGGAGGGGGAGCGGTCCTGCGCCGCCGCGCTTAAACCTTACTTCGGACGCTTGGCGCCGTACTTCGAACGGCTCTGCTTGCGGTCCTTGACACCCTGGGTATCGAGCACGCCGCGCAGAACGTGATAGCGCACGCCGGGAAGGTCGCGCACACGGCCGCCGCGGATCAGCACCACCGAGTGCTCCTGCAGGTTGTGGCCTTCACCCGGAATGTACGAAATCACTTCGCGCGAGTTCGTCAGACGGATCTTGGCAACCTTGCGAAGTGCCGAGTTCGGCTTCTTCGGGGTGGTGGTGTAAACGCGGGTGCAGACGCCGCGCTTCTGCGGGTTCTGTTCCATCGCAGGGACCTTGCTCTTGGCCTTCTGCGGTTCGCGACCCTTGCGGATCAGCTGGTTAATCGTAGGCATGAAGTACTCTTCACCTTGGTTGTGGTCCAAGCGGCAAGGTGAAGGAAAACGAATCGCGAATGCGCCAAGCGCGGGGCAGACCCCGCAGCGACCAATCGCGAGCCGAAAACGCTCCACCCGGCTGAAAAGACCGGGTTACTTTGACGGATTACCTGTGAAAGCAGGCGCACCGGCAATGTTCAGCTCAAACCAGGACAAGCCCGGAAGAGCGCGGCCCCTAGGTGAAATCCGGCAGATGGTCAAGGAGAATGGGGAGAGAGAGCCCCACCCCCATCGAGGGGGAACGTCGCTTACCCCTTCCCCCGTGATGGGGGAAGGATCCCGCAGCTTGCGGATGCAATTCGCTAGCGCAGGTTGGATGGGGGTGCGATTTCACCCAGCATCCGCGCAATCTCCTGCGCCACCCCTTCCGGGTTGCCCAGCACTTCATGGTTCCAGAACCGCAGCACGCGATAGCCCTCGCCCGCTAGCGCTGCGTCACGCGCCGGATCATCCGCACCATGCTGCCCGCCATCGCATTCGATCACCAGCCGCCCCCGGTGGCTCGCAAAGTC
>JACCDG011655833.1_pt1 | contig 26432 bp, 42 predicted proteins | sample 7442471 | NCBI WGS metagenome assembly JACCDG01 (sample SAMN15323444, study PRJNA562643) | freshwater metagenome | isolation source: river surface water | place: USA:Blue River Watershed | collected 2017-08-17 | reverse complement strand
GGCAGCAGCACAAGTTCAGTGCCATACCAAGCAAACACCATCTGTTCAGTGATTTCACGCTTGGACACATCCGAGTGAGTCAGGATACCCGTCAGATTGTCCACAGTGATTTCAAATTCGAATTCACGAGGATCATGGATACGAATCACATGCCGACCAGTGCCCCAATCGGAATAACGATGGATACCCTTGTTCAGAACAAAACCGTTCATAGGCTTGTTTTCGTATTCGATTGGCTCAATTTTTTTGTCGCGCCAACTGTACCAAGATGCTTCTTTGCGCAACTTGTTCTTTTCGTCATAGTAGACTACATACGCCAGTTTCCCGGTGTATGTGTCTTCTCGATTCTGAAAACCAATCTTGATGGTCTTGGGAATGTAGAGTTTATTATGCATGGTACATCACTCGGTATAGGTTAACCTGATATGGTTTAGGTTCATCTCGAATCATACCATCGCCCCAAGAACCCAGCATGTCATCTACTTCAATCATTAAGGTAAATGCATCCGTATCGGGATCAACCATCATGGAGCCAAATGTATCCTGATAATGATTCTTCATTTCATCATCAAACGATTCAAACAAGAATGCCAGATTATCTTTTGTCAATGCAAACAGAATCGCATCATTCCCAGAAAGTTTACCATCAGGACCATATTCTGTTTTGATGGCAACGAATTTTTCAATATCGTCGTTTATATGTTCAATATTTTGCAGTCTAGTTTCAACAACATATTTTGAAAAATATGACTCAACATCCGAATCATCGAATCCAGAATTTCGTTCAAGTATTGCATTAGCAAATCTATCCTTAGATGTGTGGATATTGCAATCACACGAATACAAATCAATAAACACTTTTTGTTCCATAATTACCTCAATCATTTAGTTTAATACCAACAGGGACACAATCATGATATACACGCTTTGGGTGTTTAGGATCAAAGATATTAACCCCAAGCGATACAACCTGATATTGTTTATGTACTGGCCTAGTCCATTTCCAGTTACGATCAATGTCTGCCAGATGCGGTGGTTCATCACGGAACCAACCTGCCTGAATTTCTTCTTCGAAACCTCCAAGCATCTTTGCTTCTCGATTCCAAGAATCCATTTCGTATACCCAAGAGGGCAATGCACCCCAACTCATAATATAGCTCTCATATCACTCGATAGGGGTCTTGTCCCATTCAGCGGCAAGTTGCTTGTCCTTGCGAATCTGAAAGAACACGATAAGACCCAGAACTGGAGCAAAAAGACCGAGCAAGATAGAAAGAAAAATGAATACTGTAGACATGTTAATATGCGGTCGCGTTGCTGCACTGACCTTTGTTGACACAATATTTCTTAGCAGCATCATCAAAACACTTGCATGAAATGAATGATGATTGTGTCTGTTTTGGGTTTTGTTCTAGGTATAGTTCAATACGAAGAACAGCGTATAAGTCAAGCAATTCATCATTTGAAAAATTGCGTATGTTAACAAATGGATGCCACTCTGGATGTTCGTCCAATATGGCATCGATTTTCTTGATTAGTTTGTCTCTCACCGAATTGGGACAGTAATGTATGTGCCAAGTGCTGGCGGAACAGGAACACGAAGAACCTGAATGAATCCATTGGTGTTCACAACAACGTCATACATGACCGACTGTTGTTGGTGATAACTTTGTTGACAGTAAACTTGTCCAGCGCCATAGTGCGAACCAGTAATGGCACCAAAAATAGTCATTGCATCCCGACCGGAACCATTACCAAATCGAGAACCAATAGCGCCACCGATGATTGCACCGGGGATATTGGGGCCAGAGTTGTAGCACTGTTGTACAGGAACAACAGTCTGGGAGTATACTGGTTGGACACCAACAACAATCCCATAGTTGCTCTGAGCCATCGCAACAGAGCAACCGACAACAGCCGCAATGGCTACAATCTTCTTAAGCATATTCAACATCCAGACCAATTGCTTCGCGGGCAGCATCGCTTGCCAACGCATACAGTGTATCGGAGAATTCTGCCTTGTAGTTTGGGCCAACGACCGAAACATGGTACTTACCATCGTAATGTTGAATGGTAGCGGTACGACCTTCATTGGTAAAACGAACGATAAATTTTGGTTGCATGATTTTCTCCAAAAGAGACTATAGTTTACTTCTTTTCTTCCTTCTTGTCAAGAGGTTTCTCTTGATTCTTTTTACCGAAAATGGCATCCCAATTTTTTGAGTATGCATCTCGATCCGTTGGGCGCTGTTTGGACCCCTTGCCTGCTTCACTTGCCATTTTTGATTTCCCCCATCTTTCTGATTACATTGTAGTGCATACGTTCATTCTCCCACCATGGGATTTCTCCGTTGCCCATTCTAAGTGACCGGCCCCATAGACCGATCAAATCCATCGCTTTTCGCAACTCAGCCTGATTCATCGTGTAGTTGATGTGCAGGTCCATAAATGAGAACAGTTCGCGATATGCTCTGAGTTCGTCATCTCGTTCCAGACGATTGCATAAAAGTTCCTCGAAATCTTCCATGAAGTATGTGTTCAGATAGAACAAATATCCTTCATCATCCAGATCGTTTCGTCGTAGGGAACGTCTGAGAAACTTCATGTCAACATCTGCTGGAAGAAGGTGACGATTGTACCGGTAGAATTCCAGAATGTTCAGAATTTCATTTCTGACGCTATTCATATTTCTTTGCCAATCCTTCAGTAATTAGTAGACCATTGAGCGAAATGGAATCAACAAATACAGAAGCAATATATCGACCGTATTTATCTTTGCCATGCGAATGAATCATGACTTCTCTACCAAGATACGCCTGAACATACAGCTTGGCTTTCTTGGCTCGTTCCCGTTCTTCCAATATGGGAGAATTCATTTCAGGGGTATCGATCTGAGCAAGACGAATTCGAATAGAATGGTAGATGCTGAATCCAAGATCGATAGTTACATCAATCGTGTCACCATCGACAACATTCTTGATAATTGCTTTGTAGATATACATTATTTGACCGCCAATTGGTAAAGACCTATGTTAGAGAACGCATAACCACCATAGACGATCAGCATACCCATATTGCCTTTGATACCTTGTTCAACTGCAATGTAGCCATAGATCGCACCAGTAACCAGAATAAGCCAAGAACTCATGGAAAAACAATCCTATAAATGTCATATTTGTATGCTGTACTTACAGATTCTTCCCAGATCGTTTTGGTTGCATCAGCCGGGTCAGGAACTTGTTCATACTGAAACGTGCTGAATTCAGTATATGTACATGTGGTGTTTGGGATATATTTATCCAGCACAGAATCGTACAGCGGTTTGAGGGTTTCGAAATCATCCTGTTTGTTTGACAGGGTAAGGGTGGTCAGAACGCTCATGGTGCTACTTCTTCCGTACTGAATGAATACACGTATTCGATTTTTGACAGTTCGCCATCGGTATAGTATTTGACTGTGCCCGTCATATGCTTGAGATGGTTAACCCGATAGTATTCAACTTTAGCATCCAAGGTACTCTTGGTCGATGCAAAGTTGGTCATCTGATTGTCAATTTTGTAAGTCTGCATTTTCTTTAACCATTGACGAATACATCAGAACTACCAGTCTTCTTTGTATCCGGTGGAAAGTCCGAATCAATGTCACCCACGCGAGTGACAGCCTTTGAATTAACAAAGACATTCGAACTACCTGTTTTTGTTGTGTTTGGTGGAAAGTCTGAATCGATATCGCCAATAGAACAGACTGGTATATTGTTGGCAAAGACAGATGAACTACCGGTTTGCATTGCATCCGGTGGAAAGTCTGAATCGATATCACCAATTCTTACTATTGCTGGCATCGTAAATTCCTAGTTGAGTTGATTATTTAATCAACATACAAATGTGGTTTCTCGGATATGCGAAGTGCGATTCGATCAAGGACAAGTTCTCTGGCCTTGGCAGTCTCAGACCATTCCCCATAGAATTCCTTGGGGAGATTGAAGAATGATGCGTACCTAGTCGTATCCGGAGAGAAGCCACGATTGCGCAGTTCATCCTCGATACGCATCATTCGTTTGGTCAGGTATGTCAGCTTGTCGTAGAAAAACGACACATGACCAGTGTTCAGAGTGAACTCGGATGGGATGGATCGCAGAACTTGGTTGATCGACTTGGAGTTCAGACTGCGTTTGAGTGCAGCAGGAACCATAGTGATTTCTCGCCATTCGGCAAGCAGATGGGCGCGTTTGAGTTCAGAAGGATTGACGCCAGCGTTAATACGTGTCATAGTCGTTTAGGTCAGAATAAGATTCCCTGATACTATCATAGATTTCTGACTTTGTAAAGTATTCATCGCGCATCACATCATACTGTTCGACAAATTCATCATCGTACTGCTGTTCAGCCTGTTCGTTTCTGCGGGTCTTCTTGGTCATACGTCAGTCTTTCCTTGCATAACATTATGGTAGTGCGCAAAGCTATTCTTAGCGATCTTGCGGGCTTCATCAACAACGGGGTCGATATCGGGTAGCTCAGTGGCATCTAGGATGATTGAGCCATACTCTGGATATTCTTCGTAGTATGCGTATATCCCTTGACCAGAGTGACCGTCACCAATATGAAGTGCTACTTCAGTGTCTGGTTCAGCATCGGAGAATAACGGCATCAACTGCATTACTTGCGCATATGTAATTACAAGTTTTTCCATGTCATTTTCCTTCTCTATATTCGGCAATGATAAATTTCCACAGCATCGGGGCACACATGACGTAATACACAAATACCCACTTCAACAGAGTGTCAACAACAGCGTCAGAAAATGGTATAACTCTCAAGAGAACCGCCAAGAGAAATACCAAGAAAGGCCAATGAAAATACATGAACATGTTGAGTGCTTTAGCCATTATTTTTCCTAATTAGTTCTCGAAGTTCGTATGCTCGAATGACAACGGGCAGATCGTTCACCATGCTTTCAACATGATCTTCGCCATCACCTTGCCAGTACCACACATCACTCTTATGGTATTGCTGAATCATCTTGAATGCAGAACGCCATTGATTTCTGTCATCCGTCATTTCATGATATGCCGCCTCTATATTAGATAATTGTGTTGGATTGTTTGATTTGGAAATCAACACATGATATGCATCCATATACTTGATTGCAATATCTCGCCATTCAGCAATACCTTTGTTCTCCCATTCCAATTGATCAATCTTCTGTTGCAATTGTGAGATTGTATCTGATTCGAGATGTGTTTTTGGACATTCATCACATTCGGCCTGCTTGGGTGCTGCGGCGTAAAGAGGAAATTGGAAATTGCCATTGGCGGCTCGCCTGATCGGCAGGTAGTTGCCCGATTCGTCATCCGGGTCGGGCTTCATGGCGTCGAACTGCCCTTTGCTGATGAACAACACTGGCACCGCATCGGACTGCTTGACTGATGAATCATTCATCCCGGCTTCATATGCCTCGCGCATCAATTGCTTAACGCTTTTTCCATGCGGAAGTAGGTCATCATTATACCAACTCTCAAAGCGTGATTCACCAACACACAAAGTTGATTCTGTCTGATTGGGCGCAGCGAGATACAACCCACCTTTAGGCAATTCCTCAATGGAATTAAACCAGATGATGCGAGTGAATCCACCTTCGGGGAATCCAGACCCCGTGTTGGCTTTTTGTATGACAGCTACAGGCTCACGCATAGCCTTCTCAAGAGCATCAAGGGCATCATCAGCAGCTTTCTTTTGCCTCTCTGTGACGCAATGTGAGTTGCTATACATTGTATTCAGCAACTCTCGAACAGTTTCCAAGTTTTCAATCATTTAGCATATTCCACAACAGTTACAGTCGATCCATTATCAGCAATACTCATAGCAAAGGTGTTGAGTATCTTGAAGATACGAATTGGATCACCACCGGCATTGTTCATACCAATCAGAGGGAAACCAAATCGTGTAGGTTCTTCTCCAAAGAAGAATTTAAGTTTACCCAGAATCAATTGGAATGCCAAGTAGTTGAAACGATCTTTACCGTCATTACCATAATCATACTGCGTATATGCATTGATCACAGTTAGAAATGGCGTAACTCCAACCATACCAAAAGTACCAAGTTTATCGTAATCTCCCTTTTGCGTATTCGCATCGTCTACCTTTAGGCTTGGGTATCTTGCGGCAATATTCTTGGCAAATCCAGCACCCATCGTATTGAAGCAATTGCATCCATGTACAATCACATCAATATCGGACATTTCAAGCAGATCACCCCGGACAAATTTAATTGCCGGGGCATACTGGTTGGCAATATGCTCAACGGTCAACATATGGGGCAACATATGGGTCATATAAGACTCGGTTTGTACACGATGCTTTCTTGGTCATCTTGATCTTTGCGCCAGTGAGGATTCGAACGCCATCACCACGATCTATATACGAATCTGTATCCGGTTTGTAACCAATGATGTATTCAACGGATTGGACTTCCATGTCGGGATGTTCTTTCTGGAAGTAATCCCGAATTATGTCACCAATGCTCTGTACATCAAGAGTTGCAGTAATTTCAATGTTAAAGTTAATCATATGTTTCAGTCATCGTTGGTGTTGCCTCGTAGCGCAAACAGAAGTGCCACAAAAACAACAATAATTGCACAGAGCAAAATGTCTTCATTCATTTTGTTTTCTCCATTGCGATATTGGCGGGTTGCAACGTAAAACTGTCAAGGTTTTCTGCACTCTTATGCATAATAGCATATTCGACAATCTCGATAAGTTCAGCCAAAGACTCTCGAAGAAGCTTGCGGTCAGCCTCCAGTGCAGTGATGCGCTCCATGAATTGGGCGTCGCGGTCTAAAACCTTTGCTTCAGTAAAGACGTTGTGGTATTCCAGATTCCCGTCTATTTCGTTTGGCAACTTCAACAAGCCATCAATTTCAGGCATCGGCGGCGGCAGTGGGGGTTTGTTAGTTTCCATGATTTGAACTATACAACAATCGTGACCGGTTGTCAACTGTTTTCTAGACGTTCTCGCCAGAGTTCTTCGGTGTTTTCAACACTACGTCCCCAAACATTGCATGAATATCGAAACCAATTCTCGCGTTCACTGGCATCCATAGATCGATATGATGGTGCAATGTTTTGTACCAAGAATTCACCATTCAGCAGAACGTATTGCCCACAGTTTGATCCAAGGTCTTCATCTGCAAAAATGACAGAAACCGCATCATCAGGATACTTCTTGGACAGAGCAATCATTGCCGCAAGTGGAGTTGACCAAGCAGTTTCAAATTTCATACTGCCGGTATCTAGATCGATAACAGAATCACAAGCATTCCACTTAGTCCCCCAAGCATCACGAGTAAAGTCCATAGCATGAACATATCCCGTTTGATGATAATTCTGCATGAAAAGAAACAATTCATCCAATTGCTCTTTACTCAATCGCCTAAACGAATCACGGACAGAAAGGCCACTATGATCAAACATGTAGGTTTTAATGCCAAGCATTTCTTTAACGATACTCTCAATTCGAGAATCGATTCCTTCCGGATCATACGGAAAGTTGGCAGGAACAATGTTGTTGAAGTCGATTCGATTGTCAGTCACACAATGCTTAATAACTTCTTGCGATGACCGGACTTTATTGATAACCCAATTAGGCATAATTACACTTTCATAATATAAAAGCGGGGATTTCTCCCCGCAATACTCTTAGAACTTGATTTCAGCGTTCTTGCGAACTTGATCAAAAGTCATATCAAACAGCAGTTCGCCGTTCTTGTAGTAGGTGACCAGAGCATCGGGCATCCAATCACTCACACCAGTACGGAAAGAACCGTCCTTGTCGCGATACAGGGTAATGACACCCTTCTTGGACGCCTTACCCGAATCGGTAACAGGGTCTTTGAACACTTCAACCCATTCGAGTTCCCCCGTTTCTTGGTTGCGAATACCAGCAGCAGAACACTTCATTGCAAACTTCTGGGTGTCACGGTCAACCTTTTGCAGCAGTGCGCCACCCATACCGAATGCCAACATGTCAGCAGAATACCCCATGATATCGACCACAACACGCAGCAGGGCCGAAATCGACTGGTAGTTGATACCATCACCCCAAATCACGCGAACGTTGTTCAGAATCTTGTATCCCTTGGAGTTGATCGTAGAACCAAACCCTTCTTCAAGGATTCGCAGGATACGCGGAACAACTTCAACCGGATCACCAGAATCAGGACGAACAACCAGAGTGGTGCCATCGGCCTTGATTTTTTCGGCCATGGTGTTCCACATAACACATGCCATGTAGATGTTGTATGAATCCGACACACATGCGACAAGACCACCCTTGAACTTTTCGATCATGTTGCGATATGCATCAATCTCGTTGTCACGACCCCATGAAGTAATCGTAGAGTGTTCAGATGCAGGGATCGAGAAACCAACGGGGCCGGTTGCACCATAATACTTCATGGCAAACAGGTTGGCCGTCATGGTATCGGTGCCCATGAAGTTGATCAGGTGGGCCATGCCACCCAGACCAGCCGACTCGAACGAGGATACGCCACGAGCGCCAAAATCATGCAGCTTGAAGGAAATGGTAAGAGGGTCACCAGACTTCACCAGATATGCAAGAATCAGCTTCTTGATATCATATGACTGCGTTGCAACGGTAGTCATGTACCAGACGCCACGCAGCAACAGGGTTTCAACCCAAGTAGTGATGAAAGGAACCTTTGGATCGGTGTTGCAGATAGTCAGAAGAACGTTCTTGACGGGAACAACGGTGCCTTCTTCGACAGCACGGATTTCCACAGGAATGTAGCCGCCATGTTCTTTGACGATGTGCATCCAACCATCGTAGGGGAACGGTTCGCCATGAGCAGCCCAAAATGCCTTTGCATATTCGACTTCTTCAGCGGTAACAGGTCGCGACAGATACTCTTTGACCACTGGCAAGACGCCAGCGACAACAGTTTCATCGTATGCACCGCCACGAGATTCAATATACGAAAAGACATACTCAGTCCCTTCTTTGTATTGACCCCACATAGAGGATTTGTATGAGTCCGTATTGAGAGTCAGGCTTTTTTCGTCAATCGGAAGGGTTGGGGTACGCAGTTTCATTTTGATAACTCCTATCAAAGTTTTGTTAAATCAAGCCAAGTGCTTTCTTATCTTCAAGCGTAAGCTTGGCAAGTGCCTTACGCTTTGCTTCACCGGTAGTATGGTTCTGAAATTCTTCGAGTGTTTCAAAAATTGTCAGAGTTGCAGTCTGCGCTCTTGCATATGCCCCATGTTCCTTACACCATGCGTCAATTACTTCATCTGAAGTAGTTGCGAATTTCCACGTATCTCTGTAACCATCTGTAGTCCCAAGTTTGACGTATTCAATGTTTTGCATGATGGTCCAATCATACACCAGAACGGCGGAAATAGCGAGGATTTTTGTGAGCCGGTGTGGGCATTACACCACACTTCTTGGAGATGATATCTTGGTGGTCATCAAACAGTGCATATTCATCCATCACTTCACGAATCGGAACCCACTTTGCATCCTGAGCATCATCAGATGCCTTGAACTTAGGCAGTGTGCCGTTCGGGTTTGCAGCAATAGACACATGAACAGCAAGGGTTGATCGAGGGATACCCATACCACGAGTAGGAGAATCAAACAGTTCAGTTGATACAACGGAACCGCGAATCACTTTTTCCGGTACAGACACTTCGGTTTCTTCGAACAGTTCACGAATAGCACAATCGAACATGTTTTCATCATTGTTTTTGAACCCACCGGGAAGACCCCAAGTATCTTTGCCGGGTGCCTTGCCACGTTGAATCAGCAGGATATGACCAGCACATTCAAGAATGGTGTCACCACACATGAAATTCAGCGTCTGAGGGAATGGATAGTCCGCGAACCTTTTCTTTTCATCCTGAAAATATTTCCAGTCAGCAATAACATTGTCTTCAACTCGGAAATGCTGAGTCACATCAGCCAGAATGCTTTCGCGAATCTTCGTTGCAGTAATGTCAATCTTCGTATCGATATTGACATAATCATACTGTGGGAACCAATTCAGGTAGTCGTTCCCCGGCTTTTCGAAACCAAAGAAGAACACGTTTTTGGGGTTTGGTTGATGCAGACTTACAACAGAAGTCACATCCAGAATCCATTGAGTATTCGAATACTTGTAGTCGTTAACAGGAACGATCACACAATTGTGAATACCTTCATGAGACAGAAACTGTTCGATCATGTCTCGACGTTCGAAAAACGTCCAAGGATTTTTGATGGAGCGAGGGCGATTGACAGAGCCTACCAGAATCAGTAGACGGTCAACTTGTTTTGAAGCTTGACGAATCAAGTCCCGATGGCCGGGATGGAGAGGTTGGAAACGTCCAATGACGAATCCGAGTTTGCGTTTTGCCATTATTAACTCCTAATGTTGGCGTTGGTAATAAAGAGTATTCTGACTAGAGACAGCCCCTGTCTCTGTTTGTATCAGTATACCATAGTATTTAGTGGTATGCAACTGGCATACCAGCAGTTGTGTTGATTCTGTTACGAAGCTCAACACCAAGCTCTATCAGGCATTAGCTACCTGAAGGAAGTAATTGTCGTTAGCATTTACTTTAGTTTCACTTTTAACGTCTATCTGGTGACGAGTTGTCCTTCTTTGTACTTTGCTACCCAATCGAAACCAGAACATCCCCATCAAAAGCATTCCAATCACACACCCTTGTGACCCCAGCCTTTCGGTAGTCGCCTTTACGGTCTGAAATGCTTTTGGTGGAGATGGCGGGAGTCGAACCCGCGTCTTGAATACATTTCTATCGATATCATACAACTATAACTCAAACATGCCGACCACGGAATGACTTATGAGAATACTAATTCCGTTTTATAGTCTCTCACCAGCATGTTAAAACTCAATATGGTGGCCGGTACTGATTTCCGGCTTTGCTGGCCTGTGTTTCCAGCATGCTACGGGTTTACCTCAAGGGTTTCCACCTGCCAGCGCACGTTGCTTGTGTGTCAGCCCACACATTCACCATATACGTATTGTATCTCTACTATACGATTTTGTCAACTACTTATTTAGAACAAATCGTAGTTGAAAGCGACTTGTTTCTTCTTTTCAAGAATAACAGTCAGTTCGCGTTTCTTGTCCGTCACCTTGTCGGTGAAAGTATGAATGAACCGAGACACACCGCCAGAACTCATACCAGCAAAGTTCTTCTCCGAAATGTCAAACTCCATGTAAGACAGGACCGGACGATTACCTTCACCAACACCGTCTTTGTTGTTATAGATGGTGATTTCGCGTTCACCTTCAAATGCCGGATTATCGCTAACGGAATACGGATAGAAGCTGTTGGCGATAGGAACACCATCTTCGAACACCTTGATCACGTATTCAACGTATTGACGTTTGATATCCATGTTCAGATATTTGATGGCCTGACTTGCGCTTTCATCAAAGCGATTCATTTCTTCGATCAGAGCAGCCAGCATATCAAACGTGAAGGTAGCAAACATCGCAGTGATAGTAACCACACTATCAATGTTGGCTTTGTTCTTCAGGTTGTCTTCCGCATACTCACGAATGAAACTTTCTTCCAGACCATCATATTCAAACGAATAGAAAATACGACCCGGACGGTTCTGAAGGTGAGCATCCACATCACGGCTGTTGGTGGTCAAGACAAACAGCTTCTTGGTCATCACAGTGCCATCCAGAAGGGTCAACAGCAGCTTTTGATCATCTTCATCATACACCTTCTCGAATTCATCGAAAAACACCATGGCGGGGTCTTTGATGTTTCCGATCAGTTCGTTGAACACCGGACCACAGAAAGGCTCATTGACAACGATGGTAGAGATACCCTGATTGCGAAGTTGAACCGACAGATTCTTGGACAACAGAGTTTTACCAGAACCCTTTTCACCGGTCAGAAGAACACCAGTGGACTTGACTCGATCCTTGAACGTCTGAATCACGCGATTGGTTCGAGTGTCCACATCCCCGTAGATTTTGCGGGGAAGTTCAAGATCATTCGTTGTCTGGAGAAACAAACGACCAGTCATGTCATTTTTCTTGACAACGTAGGTCGCAACCGGCAAATGATCCAACACTTCCAGTGCATCGGAAGGTTCAACATTGACAACGTTGCCGGTCTTAAAATAATGCGTCATACACTCTTTCCATTATAAAGTTTGAAATTTTCACCATGATCCAGAACACAGAGGATGCCTGTCTTCGGTTCTCTAACAACAATGCTGTAGGTTCCGGTCGATGAAACCCAGATACTCACATCACTTTTGTACTGATTTGATTTACCAAAAACAGTTGGCAATTCCCTGAAATCCTTCAGGGTCTGCATAATTGCTTCTGGCTTTCCACAAGGAATGTCGATCTTGATTGTACCAACATCCTGTGCAATAGCGGTAGTGGCAATTAGGGCTACCAGCCCAAAAATTGCTTTCATTCTGCGTAGCAACTGAACAGAGCAAACATCGAATCGCGCAGTTGCTGATGCGTCATCTTACGCATACCGGGAACCAGAGGAACCTTGATCTTGGCACCAGCGTCAAAGTTTTCGTTCAGCTTTTGGACAGCCACTTTTTTGTTGTATGCATCGTCATACGAACAATGTGCAGTAGTCACGTACACAAAGGAATCCCCGGAAGTATGCTTGAGCATCACAGCGAGGCCACCTTTATGATCGTCTGATCGGAAATGATTGATCACTTGGATAGTTTTGTTCATGATATATTCACCTTTTAAAAAATTAGGACTTCATTTTACACCACTCTAGGTGTTCTGTCAAGCGTTAAAATGCAGCTTTCAAGTACGAGTTAAAGGACATATCCGTATTACGGGCATACTTGCGAGAAGGCATAAACACGCTGTTGTTGGTAACATTGCTGTTGACAATCTGTGTCATCGACTCACGGTTAGACTGTTCTTTTGCAGACTCAGCCTTTTTCTTCAGTCGTTCGATTTCACGATCATTTTCATCAATTGTACCAACTCTATTCTGTTCAAACATCTTGGCACCATCTCTGATCATATCAGGATCAAGTTTGGTTTTGCCAGATTTTACACCATCAATCAGGCTCTTGTCAAGTGCTTCTTGCTCTTGCTTCTTAAAAAACTCTGTCTCACTTTTGATACGCTTGTCTCTGGCAGCATTGGCGATGTTGCCCATGAACATGAAATCCGCGCCATGTTCTAGTCCGCGACTAAGACCAGACTCAAGTTTCTGAAGTGGGTTCATTCGATCCCAATTCGAGTCATCTTGTTTGGTATCGATCTGGATATCTTCGCCGTTTTCATCTTTGCCAACACCAAACTGACCAGCAAGTCCATCTATACCAGCACCAACCGCAGATGCGATGATGGCAGGACTCATTAGCTTACCGAATTTAGCAATTTTGCCAAGACTTCCTTTAGCTAATCCCTTACCAGCAGTCAGCAGATCATCGGCACCAGACTTGGCTATCTCTTTACCCTTACCGAGAAGATCGCCAGCCTTTTCTGCACCAGACTTGGCAATATCGATAGCTTTCCCACCAGCAGTTTTAGCAATGTCCTTGGTTCTTTCCAGACCTTTACCAAAAATGTCAGCACCAGATTTCAACATATCGAATGCCTTGCCACCAAGACCACCAGCACCCTTGAGAAGACCCCATACCATGCTAGAAACCCCGGCAATTGCTTTCCAGAGGTTACCCAAACCCTTAGTCAATAGACCAAAAGCTGCTCTAAGACCACCAAGACCTAGCAGGTTATCCCACCAGCCAGAATCCTTGTTTTCTTCAACCGGCTGTTCTGCTTTTAGGTTTTTGGGCGCATCGAGAGCCAACACAGCAGGTTTCTTGTTCGCCGCTTCTAAGTCAGCCTCTTGGGTTGACATAGGACCGGCGACAAACTTTTCCATGTTCTTGTTAATCGATGCCAACAACAATACAACCTGTTTGCTGGTTTTCTTTTCTTCAACGTCTTCCGCAGTATCCTTCTTTTCAGAAACTACGTCAAGAGTCTTTTCATCGACGCTGTTGCCAAGACGCAACATATTTGGGTCAACAGATTCTCTTTTGACTTCAACCGCATCAACATCAATGATTTCTTCTTTGTTCTTGGCGCGTTTCTGTTCCGCAGTTGGCTTATCAGGAACCACTCGTGACTTGACGTTAACTGTGTCTTTTACCTTTCGGTCAAGTTCCTCAGTTTCCTCAATAGGGTCAAGAATATCATCAACCTTGATCTTGGTTGCTTTTTCTTTCTGTTCTGGAATTGGAGCGTCTTTTGGTTTCTCAAAAAGAACCGCCAGTTCATTGAGTCCCTTAACGATATCTTCAGACTTGTCCTTGTCGATCATGTCCATCAGGAAGTCAGCAGAAACCCGCGTTGCTTCCTTGATATCTTCCAATAGACCGCTATGATGTTTGGCTTCTTTGAGCAAGAGAGCCTGAGCCAATACCGGATCGTCCTTGGCCTTTTCTTCTTCTGTTCTAAAATCAGTCAGCGTGTCAAATACGTCCTTGACTGCACCACCAGCCTGCATTGCGCCGCGAGTGACGAAGTTATTTCCGAATGCATTAAACGCACCCTGTTGCGCCGTCTGTGAGATAGATGTTATGTTACCAAGCCGATCATTCAGCTTACGTGAGATTTCATCTATCTTACGTTGAAGGGTAGTCTGTTGATATAGGTTTCTATTTTCAACCCCAGACTGTGCAGCAGCACCAGTTGGATTAACCGGTGGCAATTGCAATACGTTATTCGCTGGCATTCTGTTTACTCTTTTCTATTTCGTCCAATATGAGATGATAATATACATCACGTTCAAAGGGAATCATATTTTCAAGAGTATCAAAGTCAATCCCAAACCGCATCATCAACTTAGTATTTAATCGATAGTACGATTCAAGACTTTCATGAATCATTCCCAATGCGAAAAAAGGAATGCAGACCCTCCAAGAGTCTGCTTTGATGTGTATTGCATTTGGGGCATGTGAATTCAATCACATGGGTGAGTTCTGGGATTGTATCAACAAAGTGTTGAATTCGGTCAATCTGTTGTTCATTCAGACCCATCAACCAATTTTCCAAATCTTGGTCAGTGTAATTTGCACGTTCATATACAGCATCAGCATCGAACACAGATTCGATCAACGAAATCAGCATCTTGGTGTTGCGATCCGATCTATCGTACTTGTCAACATCAAATGCATCCTTGACCGTAGGATATCTGAATCGAATACCAATATCATCCGTAATCATTACATTGCGTTCGGATTTGCTGGTGTCAACCCCAATTAGATTCAGGTCAAGTTGAATACCGAATGGTTCTTCGCATTCTTGACATGGAATCGTAAATTGAACATCAGGCCCGACAGATGCAATTCGCAGTTGAAGGAAGAAGTATGCAATATCAGCCGTTGGAACGTCTTCATATACCAGAGTGCCACCGGTTGCTGATCGGATAACATCTTTGAGCGTTTCCGTAATGGTTTCCTGTTCCTCGGATTGCTGCGCCAACATCAGAGCCTTCTGCTCACGCACAACGAATGGACGATACTTAACCTTCTTCCCAGAAACGGGTAGAGTGCATATTAGTGTTGGGCTGTTTACTACCGGTAACGGTTTGTTCATTTTTTCTCCATCAATCTCTTGGCTATCTGTTCATGCAATTCACTTGTCGTACCAACAAAAACAATAGAGTTGTTCACTGTAGATGGTTGTCCAGATTCAGGATCAACGGCAGTTGCAGCGTCTTGTCTAAGTTTTTTGAGTTTGACTTTTCGTTCTTCGAGTTCAACCAACTTCATCGACAGATCAGACAAAGTTGATATCATAGTATTTAGAACCTCAAAGGCTCTTGGGCTTTCTTCGGACACGGCAATGTCAGTCAGACTCTCTAGGGCAGTCTCACCCTTTTCAATAAGACCTTCAATGTTTGATCTGACTCCATCAAATTCGTCTTCTGGGTCAGTAGATGGTGTCTTTGGTTCTTTGTATTCAACGACAGGACCAGCAGATGGCGGAATTGCTTCCACACCAAAGACGGTAGAAAGAGATGTGTCGATTTTGCTCATGGTGCAGATGGTAAGTTATTCGGTTCTTCCACAATCGGTGTGCCAGAAGTATCAATACCCGTTTTAATAGTAGATATTCCCTGACTAATGGTATCGTTGATAATTTCGTTGGCCGAACGAATACCTTGGTTCACAGTCTGGTTAACCACCTGATTCACCTGACCTGTAATCTGCGTAGAAACCTGATTGGTGATAGAACTCAACGTTGTTCCGGGGCCGACGACAACACTAAGATTCGGCACAACGTTCTTGATGTTGGTCATGATAGCATTTGTTGCAGCCGTGATCAATGTAGTTGTTGGAGAAGTAATCAATCCACCACCAATCACATCATATGCATCCTGCAATACTTGATACACCAAATTAGATGGAGTCTGCGTAACGGGTCTTGAAGCAAATATCACATTATCGCGATACGAATTAAACAGCACCTTTGTTGCCCGCATCGATTCTGTTGTCTGTACAGTATCAACAATTCTAGACTCCCAAGATTCGTATGTAAACAATACTTGGAATCTGCTGTAGTCTCGTGAACTCGCACCAAGCTGAACATCATTCACCACCTTTGGGTAAATGTTACGAAACTTGGTTTCATACATTGCATTCTTCTCAGAGTTCAGTTGATACACCTTCAACCAATCGGAAGTGTATCTATCCGGATACTCAAATAATCCGCCTCTGTAAGCAGCAATGCCTTGAATCCAAGCATCAAAGAACTGTTTGATGTACATACCCTGATCGCATATGAAAGTCAAGGGCAGTGTACCATACATTTTGTCATACACGACTTCTCTATTGACGCCGTAATCCTTTAGCGTTGTCGTAGCAAGAGCCATTTCAGGCAATGCTGCGCCTTCACAGAACAACTTGATTGTATCATATGTGTAGAATGACACAGTACCATCGCCGGTCAAGAAAACCGGCAAATTGAAATCGATGGCGAAGTGTGAGGACTTTGCGACCCCACGTTCTTTCATTGTCTGTATGAATTTGTTTAGCATTATAGGAATGACATTGATTTTTGCCAAACAGCGTTTTTGTCGTATTTGACCATTGCTTTACCAGTGTTGAATCGTTCGAACGGCAACATCACGGCATTGAACCATTGTTGTGCAGGAACGAAAAGAAACTGAGACTGTACATGATCAAATCGATACATCTTAACCGCAGAGTTAACTCCACGATATCTAGATATACCACCAACGTAATCCCATTGGAATCTTAACTTAGTCTTTTCATCCAACTTATCATTTGTCGCAAAGTCCAACAGATTCTTCAATAGAACAACCCGAACTTTTACTGGCAGATAGTGGAAGTTGATTCCAGTGAATGTTTCTGCCGTCTGCGAAAATGGAAATATGAGCGGAAACGTATCGTAATACGGTAACGTATCGATATGCTTTGGATGGTAGAAGTACATGACCATCTGGCCGGGAATCAGGTAGTTTCTGCGTCTGGCACCATTTGCCATAACGGAGTTTGGGGAAACCATGTCCCCCAAATACTTTACTTGATCCGAAAACCATTGCTGCGACTTTTTAGCCGCAGATTTGTCATGTAGGATTCTTTGTGATAGTTTGTCTAAGTCTAGTCTTGCCATAACCCTATTTAGACTTACTCAAACAAGGCATCCAGAGTAGCGACAGGTTGGGTATGCCATCCAATGGCCTCTGTAATGGCTTCTAGAGGCACTAGGAACGCTTTTTTGAATTGGGTATCCCAATCTATGTACTGATGCAATTCAAGCTCTACAGGCAGCTTTCCGGGGAAGGAAATGATGGTTTCATGAATAGGATTCATGCGCTTGAGATGCAGATACTTGATCTTTTCACCATCGGCAATCAGAGGGTACTTTGTTTCCAAAGAGTTCTTGCGCAGATAGTGATTGTATAGCAATGCGCCCTTGACATGTGATGGAGTCTTAAACCCATAAATCGAAGATGGCGATGCATACGTTTTCATCCCGTTGCACCCCCTAGGAAATGATGCCTGAGTATAGTCCAACTTCATGAATTCTTCCTTGACATTCTTGACGTATGTATGCAACTCGGATTCTTCACCAGACAGACAAATCTTAGCAGCCTTCTTCAAGTATTCCTTGACCACAGATGGTGTAGAAGATCGGACAATTTCGATGCCCATGACTTTCATCTTGGGATACTCGTACCGAACACCTTCAGAGTACAGAATGTCGAACATGTACTTTTTCTTGGCGCACATGATGACCGATGGCCCGATACATTCCAACTTGAATGATATCTTACATTCATCGATGCCCATAGTCTTAGCAACAACGTCAAGTTTCTTATTCAACTCTGGTTGAAGAATCTTCACGGTGAAGTTTTCTAGGTAGTCAACAATTTCCTTGTCGGTCTTTCCCTTGCAATGCTTCTGAACGATCAAATCCAAGTCAATATAGCAAGAGTCGGTATCCAGATAGAATGCATACTCTTTGTTCTTGCCAACAATCTTAGTAAGCATTTCATCGATGTATTGCTTTGTTCGCTTGATGAATACCTGACCTGTTGCAGTGACCGCTTCTGCCATGCGAGGATCGTAATACTTAAAGTATGGAAGACCCATGATACCATAGAACGAGTTGGCAGCAATCTTAAATGCCTGTTGTGCAACGTCAAGTGCCTTTGTGTCTTCTTCAGGCGCATTGGCTTTCTTGAGGTCAAGCATGCGATTCTTGGTGGCTTTTCTCAGATCAAACATTCGCTTGACCAAGATAGGAATAAAGCCATCATATTCTTTATGAGTCAACAAACCATTGGCAGAAAGAATGTTGCCTTCAGGAACATTGCCCACATGCTTATCCGACAGAATATCATCGATAAAGTAGTCCAACATACCTACAATGCATTCGGGGGAAATGTTGTTCTGCATCATGATCGATGGATACAACGATGTTGCGTCAATGCTGACTGTCCATCCGTACTTACCACGTTTGGGTTCATGCACGTATGCACCAACGATTGGCTTCTTTGAGTTTCTAGCTTTGGTGTAATTCTCAGATATGTTAAGGTCCAAGAAGTAATTGTAGATAATCGATTCCCAGACACGCATAGCAGATACAACATCACCAAAGTTACACTTGGCAATGAATGCAAGCTGCATAGCCAATCGAACCTGCAACAACTTAACTTCTAGTTCGTGTAGCAGATACGTATCGATGACGTTGTAGTGTACAAAGATTTCCCAATGATCATTGTAGAAGTCTTTAAAGTTATCCGTTGGATTTTCAACCTTATTCTTACCCAATTCAATCTGAGCAATATAATCCAGCTTGAATGATTCCTTTGATCCGGGGTTAAACTTCTTGTATATGTCAAGATAGTCTAGATGGGTAATCCCGTATATATCGTATGTAGAAAACTCCTGTTCATCTTCCTTGTAAATGCGTTCTTTAACAACATTCCAAGGACTGAGGTATGAAGTCAGAGTATCGCCCAAGATACGGTACAGTCGATTGACCAGATACGGAATATCGAACTTTTCAGAGTTCCATCCAGATAGAATGTCGATTCGAGTATTGCGCCAGAACATAATGAAGTCCTTGAGCATTTCCTTTTCCGACTCAAACGAACGAAAGTCAATAGTGTAGTCAAACACTGGATTGTCTTCCTTGATTGGGTATGCTGACCACACGTACAGTTTGTTTGCATGGTGATCCATCATGGATATCAGAAGAATCTCTTGTTCGGCCTTGGTCACATCAGGGAATCCGGCACGATAGATATCAGAATCCTTGATGGACACCCATTGATCATCTTGCGAGATAGAAAAGTTGCTGGTTCGCTTAAGTAGACGCATGATCTGAACGGGGGTGAGTTCCCGCACTTCATCATTCATCTTCACAGACACTTTTGTGTCAGCATCCAATACAATGCCTTCAACTCGGGTTTCAATGTCAAAGAACCAAATCTTAGACTTCTGATAATCCCATTCAATCTCACCGGCAAATTCAGCCGCAGTGTATTGTCGAATGATATCTGAACATCCGTAGATAGAGAAGTTATCAATGCCCGAATACGTTTCAACATACGACTTCATATCCGAAATCGAGTCGAAATCGATGCGCTTCAATCTTTCCTTGGTCGAGAAAGCCGTGAAAACAGATTCTTCTTCCGGTTTGGCTCGAATGAACAGATGTGGTTTGTATGGTACTTTCTTCTTGATTGGAATACCATTCTCCCAGCCCATGTAGAGAATGTTGTTGCCACGCAATTCGATATTGGTATAGAACTTGGTCATCAGTAAAAAATGTGGTTTCCGATTATGATTTTTGGTTTCTTGTTCCACTCAGGATCAACAGCCGTTGAATGGAAACTGACTGCACCTTTTGTCGGGTCTTTGGTTTCACCCGATAGAACGCGATATGCAATCTCTCTTGCCTGATCAAAGATGTGATGGCTAACGATCTTTGGGGGCTTCTGCGTCCATGAGAACTGATTCCGTTGGTAGATGACCGAACAGATATCGTCTGGGTATTTGGGTGATTTTGTTCTATTTACAACAACATGCGCAACAGCAAGCATGCCCTTGTAGCCTTCTCCCCTAGCTTCATAGTAGATGGCCTTGGTAAGACAATCCAGATGTTCTCTGAAGTACGTGATGACGTTTTCGGTTGCCGGAACAGATGGTTCGACAGAAAACGTTGTTGGGGAGACTAATACTAAAAATGCTAGTATGATAGTCTTTAACATAAGAAATAAGGGGTCCGAAGACCCCATTGATGGGTTCTGGGGTAGTATACCACAGAACCGGTTGAAAGTCAAATCTTATTGTTTCTTGCCTAGCTGATACTTCGACACGAGGGTCCAAGCATCCTTTTCTCTGTAAGGTACAACCTTGATTGAACTCATTGAAGATTTGTTGGCAATCAACTCATGGTTGATAACTTCACACAAACCCCAATCGTCAAGCAGGCTAACAATTCGATTTCTCCGAGCAACATCTTCCAAAGTCAACGTTGACGGCTTACCTTCAATGTTGAAAATTTCTTTGAATGAGATGATGTAATACTTAGACCTTTTATGCAGAATGTGACATGTCTGATATAGGGTCTTATCTTTCTTAGAAGCAATTCCAATTCGAGTCAGAGTTTCTTTAATTTTAAGGAAATCATCGGGTTGACTTAGCTTCACTTCAACCATCTTGTCAATAGACCAGTCGTATAAAATATTTTCATTTTGGATCATGTTCGTCCACCTTTTCTTATTGTATCTTTCAATTCGAGTAATTGTTTATCAGTCAGCAATTCCAAAGCAATCATCGCTTTCTCAGTCGAATAGCCAAAAGCTTCTTTAACAAGCTCAACATCGGAAGGCAGAGTATCCTTCTTGACCCACTTACCATACCTACGCTTCTTGCTAATACTATTTAGCAAAAACTGATAATGCACTTCGTCGGGCAATTCTGGATACTTGTCAATCTCATGTAGATACAAGATACAGTCAACGTTAAATGAAAGACCACGGTTAATCAAAAACTTGTTATACGAAGATTCATTTCCTTCATAGATGGGTTCTTTGGTTTCCGTAATGCTCTTGATGAATGTAAATGGAGTAACCTTTTCATTGTCCATAGATGACCTCAAACTTTAGATTACCGTCAATTTCAATCATGCAGATAGCAGCACCATGAATCAATTGATATGACCATGGTTGAAGCATCATTTGTTTACGAGGATTCATCTTCAACTTGTCATTCAGGCGAAGTTCAACCGAACAGTTGTCAAAGAATGACAGAATCTGTGCTTCGATAGCAGAAGCAACTTCTTTGGTCAAGGACACCGACAAATCTTGAGTATAGAATGACTCGGGAATCACGGTGATTAAAGAAATCACAGGACGATCATAGTATGACACATGATTTGGATTGGCCGTATTGATATCGTACCCCAAACCAATATCGATTGACATTAGGTTGGGAATGATAAGACCATCGGTTGTCGTTTTCCAGAGGCCACAATCAAGCAAACCATTGGCTGGGATGACGTAGTTGGTCGAAAGGGGACCAAACGCAAAACACAGCAACAGGGGATTGATCTGAGATTGGATGAAGGTCTTTACTTCCATACAGCAACACCCACCAGTTCAACCAGACATGCCATCAGATTGATTTCTTGATCCAGAACGTCGATAGACCATCGTTGATACTGTGCCAGAATCAGAATGATGTTTGGGATCGACTTCGGTTCGAAGAAGTTGGTAAGGTTGTCGAAGAAGAATCGAAACACCGCCTGATGATCCAAATCAGGATTGCGGGCAACCCATGAGCGAACATCATTGAATTTCTTGGCTCGTAGGTGGTCTACGAGTTCGTCTAGGGTCGTGTTTTGTTGAACGAGTATCCCAGCATCAATCTTGCCGTTAGAAGCGTAGCGTTGAATCTCGTTGAGAATCTTTCGCATGTCCGGGTAATACTTCTGAACCAGAGATGCAACAGGTTCAACAGAGAACTCAATCTTCTCGTGTTGCAGGATACCAATGATCCGCTTCATTGCTTTGACTTGGAGCGACTTCTTTTCTTCCGCAGATTGTACGAAGTCAAACACAACGCATCGCGAATGAATCGGCTCAATAATCTTGCTCTTGGTGTTACATGTCAGAATGAATCGAGTAGATTCATGAAATTCTTCCATGGTGGCCTTGAGAGAGTCCTGTGCATTAGCCGATAGGCGATCAGCTTCATCCAGAAGAACGATCTTCAGATTGCCCTCAAAAGACACTGTAGATGCAAATTGCGTAATGCGATTGCGGATAACGTCAATGCCGTTTTCTTTGGACGCATTGATGAACATCAGGTCGGCATTGAGTTCAGCAGCAATCGTCTTTGCCAGAGTAGTTTTACCCTGACCGGCAGTACCAGCAAGCAACAAGTGAGGCACCTGTCCTTTAGATACAAATTCACTGACCTTTTCTTTGATTCGTTCAGGAAGAACACAATCCTGAATTTTGGTTGGGCGATATTTTTCAGTAAGAAGGAACGTGTTTGGATTGGTCATATATAACAAAGAGTAAAAGGGGATTTCTCCCCTTGTGATTAGTTGCTGAAAGTGGAATCGGTTTCGATAGCCAACAGGTACAACTTATCTTGCCCAACCAGTTTACATGCCTTGCGTTCAGACGAAACGTAGAACTCGTAATCATCCGAAATCATCTTCATGGATTCAACCTTGAGGTTTGCACTGAAAGTCAGATCGGTTTCACCCACTTCAAGTTGGAATTGATTCGAATTCACATTGCTCTTATCGGTGACGATAATGCTGCAAACACCATCTTTACCAACAACAGAGATAAACGGAACCTTTAGAACAGCAGCCGAACGGGTAATCTGTTGCAGATTGGCCGAACTGAGTTCAAACGAGATATCGCAGTCGGCAGGGAACTTGGGGCTACCTTTCGGGAATCGCAGCACGGACTGATCAGCACTCATATAGCGAACACGATTCTTGCCTTCAGTGATATGCAAAACACGATCTTCAAACGTAAAATCAGGATCGTTGAAGATGGAAATCACCGACAGAAATTCGCTCAGATCATAGATACCAAACTCTTTGTCGAACGTTTCTTCAATCTGGGCTTCGCCATAAACACCACCAGATGGCGAGATAGTCGAAAGTTTGTTGCCCGGTCGAATCAACAGATTGGTGTTGATCAGAGAAAAGTTCTTGATGATATTGATTGTCGCTTTAGATAGTTTCATGATATAGTTCCTTGGTTTAGTTGAATGATTTATAGATTTCAGAAAGTTTGTTGTAGATGATAATGAAGTCACGTTCACCAGTGTCCAAGATTGATTCAAGAACAACGTTGTCTTCTTGTGTTCCCCATGTCTTCTTATAGGTACCATCTAGGTAACCGTTGTCGTAACGGAACAAATTGAGGACGTTTTTCCCCAAGTAATAGTCTACCACATCTTCTAGGGTAAAGTCAAGTGCTACCACAATTCTGAAGTAGGAATTCAGAGCAAGTTGGTTGGTCACGCAATCCTCGACAAACCGCTCAATCTCAAGTAGAATGTCGTTCTTTGTGGTGGTCTTGGTATGCTGTCGCGCATATTTGTATGCAGAGACAATGTTTTGGGTGTGTTCTGAACCAGTTAGATTGCGGCGAATCATCAGATCAGACAGAAGGAAATGGAAGATATCGACAACCTCCAGCAATGCCTGATTGCGATCCATCGGTTGATTGACGTTTTTCCACCACTTGTATCCAATATGGTCAGCCAATTCACCAGCTTCAATCCACATGGCACGGTTCCAAGCATAACCAGCAACTTTCCAGTCTGTGTTTACTTTGGAGTTGAATGATCCCTGAAGATGCAGGCATCGCGCGATTTTATCATTTATTGTTTGCATTATTTTCACCTTTAGTTACCCGCTTGGAACTTCATAAAATCGATTGCTGCCTTGATCTGGTAGTTTCGATCACGCAAAGCCTTTAGGACTTCTTCACAGTATTCAAAACAGAATGTGTAATGTGAAGTTCGATCTTTGATACTGAGTAGATGGGAATCGGTTTCTAGCAACCGTTCTAACTCAGACTTGAGAGGGGTTTTGTATTGATATTGTTCCCAGCCATATTCTTCTAGTTCTGGCTTGGTCATGTGACCATTGTAGTACCTTGATCGCAATCCCTTCATCTCTAGATACTTTTTATCCAGAGCAAAAATCCTGACCTTATACTTGGTCAATAAGTCCAAGTATTTTTGGTGTAAGTTTGCTGTCCGAAGGGATGCTGTGTCAAGATGATTATGGTCAATCGTGGAGTCTTGCTGCCACGCTTCCATCAGTTCATCTAAGTTTAGCATCAGTACATGTCATCATCATCTGAGTAATCGTCATCGGAAACTTGATGTTTCCAGTTCTGGTACTTCTCTTTACGATTGTACACCGTCTTTGGTTCTTCTCGCTTTTGCGAGTATGTTCCATCATACAGTTCCTGAACATGCGGGTTACGCGGTTTGTTACGTTTCACCCGAATGGTGTTTTCTTGCATGTCAATGCGGGCGCTGCCCATTTCTTCTACTCCAGTGTTAATGAGATATTAGTATACCACAGTTAGGTATTTATGTCAATCACCTTATTTGTTGATGAATGCCTTGAGTTCCTGAAACCCACCAACATGTTCCCCATCGACAAATACCTGTGGCACTGATCTTGCTGATGGAAGAACCTTCAGAAGATCATCCCGGCTAATACCATTGTAGCCGATTTTCTTTTCCTCAAACGAAATACCCTTAGACTCAAGAAGGGATTTGGTCATATCGCAGAATTGACAAGCATCCTTGCTCCAAACTGTTACTTGCATTTTGTTTCCTTAAATTGATTTCATAGATCGGGGAGTTCATCATAGTCAATAGAATCAGTCATGACACCCAGAACGTAGCTGGTGCTTTCCGATTCTTGTAGAGCAGTCTGCTTTTTAGAAGTATCAGAGTGCTTATTGTACCATGGGATCGGGCTAGTCTTTGGAGCAACACTGCGATACTTGATACCAATGTCCTTGAGAGCATTGACGGCAGTATAGTCAACAAAATCAATGAAGATTTGTGCGCTCATGCCAATGACAGAACCCTTCTTGAAAAGATACTTAGCCCAATTCTTTTCCTCAAGAATAACGTCAAGATACATCTGGTAGACTTCTTCAGCGCACTCAGCCTTTGCTCTGGCAAATCGAGGGTCATCCTTGACGATCTGATTGATGATGTATGCAGTCCATGACTTATGAAGCATTTCGTCCTGAAGAATCAGGGAGATGATGTTGCCGTTACCGATGAAAATCTTGTTTTCCACCATAGCAAGCGAAGTAGCAAACGAAACCATGAAGCGGAATGCTTCAAGTGCATAGCTGGCATTCAGAGCAAGCCAGATAGCCTTGATATGATCGTATTCGTCAACCGAAGTTGGGTCAATTTCTTTCTGGCAATTCAGGACATGCAGAGCATCGTAATACTTACCAATGTTAGCAGCCATCGATACGATTTCATCAATATCATGAATCGTATTAAAAACTTCTTTCGGCACATTGTAGATGTTCTGAATGATGTGACTGTAGCTGCGCGAGTGAATGTTTGATTCAAACATGCCCCAATTCAACATCAGTGCTTCGGCTTCAGGGATGGAAACAACAGGTCCAAATACTTGAGTGGGGCCACGGCCTTGCAAGCTATCAAGGGCAGTCTGTCGCAGAAGATTGGAAGTGAAGATGTGTCGAACAGCCTCACTAGCATTCTTGAAGTCACCCTTGTCTTTGGTTAGATCGACTTCCTTTGGATTCCAAAAGAAGCCTCTGGCAGCTTCTTCAAACTCAGCAATCTTTGGATACCGAAAT
>JACCDG010765834.1_pt1 | contig 26432 bp, 28 predicted proteins | sample 7442471 | NCBI WGS metagenome assembly JACCDG01 (sample SAMN15323444, study PRJNA562643) | freshwater metagenome | isolation source: river surface water | place: USA:Blue River Watershed | collected 2017-08-17 | reverse complement strand
GAGATGACGGGCTTGCCAGAAGCATCACTTTGCACTTCATCGGCATATTTAGGCACCAACTCCATATCCATGAAGGGCGATTTACCTGGTTTATCAAACCGCTTCTCCGGCACCATCGGATCATACCAATAAAGAATTTTACGGTCTTTTTGATCGGTGACGGGTACGCTCTCATCTCTTTTTTCCTCATGCGCATGCGCTCCACCGGAAGCGGCAATTTGCACCAGATCCATGCCGCAGATCGGACACTTTCCTGGCGTATCGGAGATGATCTGCGGATGCATGGGACAGGTGTATTTGACCGCTGCCGCTTCCTCGGCATGCGCAACGCTTATTCCAAATATCTTTTGGAAACTGCTGGCATGAGGACTAAATGTCGTGACCGCATTAAAACCGTTCAGCACGGCGTTGGCACAGAGGATTGATCCGATCAGAAGCGGCAGCTGTTTTTTCATTACTTACTCTCCATCATTTTCATGTCTTTCATATCCATCTGCATGCCGGATCCACTTTCCTCCAGCACCGCCTGGCCGTCTTTGATGTCTTTCACCTTTTCCAAGGCCATCGTGCAGCACGGACATTGCCCAGGCTGATCGGAAAACCAGGTCGTTTTCATGGAACAGGAGTAGACGGGTTTGCCCTCATGCAGCATCTGCGTCGCCTGTTCGACGCTCAGTGGAGACGGCGCGGTTGCGGGATCAGACGAATCTGCGGCATAGGCCGCGCCCGTCATCAGCAGCATTGAAACGGCAAGGATGCTCAATAGTTTTTTCATCTTTCTTCTCCTTCGATGAAGTAGTGGTTGAAATCAGCGATCAGCGCGGTGCGTTTCGCCCGTTCCGCCGCCAGTTGGTAACGGACGGACACCATGTCGCGCCGTGTCTTTAAAGGCATGGAAAAATCGCTTTTTCCAGCCTCGTATTCCCTGGTTTGCGCACCGCGTAATGCGTTCAGGATGGATTCTTTATGTTTCAGCAAATCGATCTTGCGATCGCTGGCATCGATCTGCGCCTCAAGATGGGTTAGTTTCTGCAACGTCTGGCGTTTGATATTTTCCTGATCGGCTTCCGCCGCGCGCACGCCCGATTTCGCGCCCGATAACTTGGGTTGCTGGTTCTGCGCGGCCCAAAGCGGAATGCTCATGCCTACCATGATCGTTCCGGCGTTATCGCCGCCGTTCATACGACCATAACTTGCCTGCACCTCGAAATTGGGATTGAACTCGGATTCGCGCAGATCAACGTCCTTGCGTGCCATCTCGACATCCTGCGCGGCGACCTGAACGGGATACGTTTTCTCGACATCCTGATCCCAGGCGACTTTGTAGATCGCGGGCAACGGCACATCCGGCGTCTCGCCGATCATATTGGCAAACATCGCCATAATCTCGTGCTTTTCCTCGTCGAGATCGGCGCGCATCAAGCCAACATCCGTGCTATCGGCCTCGCTCAGGACAAGCTGGCTTTGCGATACCTGGTTGGCAGCAATCCGCCCTTTAAGGCTCGTACGCTCGGAGCCGAATAGAGAGGCTTGCTGCGTCAGTAATTTTTCCTGCTCCTCGATACGCGCCAGATTGGCAAGCGCAGTGATAAGCTGGGATTTCATCGCGGCGTAGGCGTAATCGCCCAGCAGTTTGTTTTTACGGGATTCAACGCCCAGACGGTCGGATTTGGCTCCGCGCGTGCCGAAAGCCGGAATGACCTGCTTGAAGCCGATCATCTTCTGCTCTTGGTCGCGCGACATGCTGGTGCCGATGGGATAATCCTGCTCCTGGATAAAGAGCATCGGATCAGGTAAGCCCAACTCACCCGTTGCATTGTAGCTGGAGGATTCCGCGCGGTCGACGTAAGACTGAATTTCAGGGTGCTGTTTCAGTTTTTCCAGTAATAAGGCGAAGTGGCCCGTATCTGCCTCCTGCGCTGTTGACGCAGGCGGTTTGGCTTTTTCCGCCGCCTGGGCGGGAGCCGCGATGCTGAAACCGATCAGCGCCATAAGTATTAAAATTCTAACCATGATAAACCTCTCGTATGCGTTCGGTCGGCCCTACGAAAGATCGTAAAGCCGCAATGCAAAGAGGGCTGGATGTCGGGATTTTTAGCGCGCGATGCTTACATCAACGCGAAATCCGGACACACTTCGCCCTTTACGAGAGATATTTGGGTGGTTTTTCGGGTGTTTTCAGGAGATGGGACGGCGGCAAAAGGTACGGCAGAAACGTCACTTTTTCCTTCGCACTTGGCCCATTCCATTGAATATCATTAGACAAGAACAGCTGGCCGCCCGCGCTACTTAGGGCCGCGCATTTGGCGTTACAGGCCTGATCATCGCAACAGCCGCCCTTTTTGGTTTTCTCGGCCTGTTTTTTCTCTGCCGATTTCGGGCATTTATCACAATCCTTCATGTCCATTTTCATGTCGGACATGTCGGATTGCGCCGAGGATTTCTGCATTTCAGCCTGCATTTTTTCCATCGGGCAAGGCATCTCTTTTGCCGCCGCCAGAACGGGTGTTCCGGCGAAAACAAAACTCAGCGCGACAAGCGCGCATATGAGACGCTTCAACATCATGATGACTATCTTAGCAAACTTTCGTTAATATTCCACCACCTTTTGCGATAACCCCCTTATATCGTTGATAATTCATGGTTCTATAGGCAAATAGCGCAATAGATCCCCAGCGCACCGACTGAGCGGCCTGAAGCCACCACATCAGTCGGCACGCGATCCTTTCGGCTCATTTTCCCGATGAAGATGGCCGATCGGCTGACCTATGACCGCCAGCCTGACAGGCTCCGAACGGGGTCGCCGTCATCCCTGCCACTGTGATCGCTCCATACCCAGCCTTGGCGGGGCGGCTTCTCCCACAGTCCCGACGCTTCAAGGGTCTCGGTCCCCTTATGCTGGCGCTCAAAGACCCTGGACATACAATAGTAGGTCGAGCTGCCTGCTTCAGTTCGTTACGCCGCCGTCTCTTTGGCCAGAGACGTGATGTCGGCGATTTTCTGGAATTGAGTCAGGATGTCGGCATGGTTTTGCGCCAGATAACGCACGACCTTAGCGTTGCCCAAAAGCGAGCCGAGATAACCCTTGGTCAGCGTCAGGTTCAAAACGTCCTTACCATAGTTTTCCTCGATCAGGCGATACTCGCGCTGGAGGCTTTCCATCTCACTCTCCATGCGCGCCATCTGGTCTTCATCAAGACCCTTGATGTTCTTTGGCTTCTCCGGATCGGTGAGCTGGTCTCTTGGCGTCGCCGCCAAAAGCGCGCGGGCATAGGTTTTGGAATACACGCCTGCATCATTCATGAGCGTCGCGGCCTCGATCTGACGGAAGGACTTCATGCGCTTCAAAATCGGGAACGTAGCAATCGGTACCATCTTGTCTTTCAGGAGATCAGCGGCTTCCGAGCAAATGCCGTTCAACAGGTCGCGCCTGGTGACGATGCTGCGGGTATCGATATTGAGGGCTGCGGCGATCTTGGCTTCCTGTACGCCGCGCTCGATCGCTCGCAAAATCATCCGGTGTTCCTGCACCGTGGACAAGCGGTTGATGTGCTTGTTGTAGGTAAAGGCTTCATCGTCGGTTGATACCAAACAGGTCACTTCCGTTTCGCCTAGCTCCTTAAGTGCCTCGACCCGCATATGGCCATCGAGTAAAATGTATTTATTGCGCATGTTGGGATCGCGGCTGACGACTGGCGGCTCGATAATGCCTACCTCGCGGATGGAAGCCAAGATCTGGTGGTATTTAGGGCTTTTACGCGCAGCGGGCGTTACCACCTTGATCGACACCAGCTGATCGATCCGCAGATCGATGGTCGAACGATCAAATCCAGCCTTGATCTCGCCTTTGGGAAGTTTCGGTTTTTGCGGTGGTGGTTTAACCATGACCGTGGCCTTTTTCCGCCATCAATCCGGCCAGCGGCTTGGGAAGCGTCGTCAAGCCTTCTGCGCGCAGCAGCGTGCTGAAATGCTCATCTTGTAACAATTCGCGCAAGGCTTCGGTCACGAACAGCATGCGATTGGACACGGCATCGGCTTTGCGCGTCAGGAGACGCTTGCGATCCACCTCGCGCTGATAGACCTTCATGATGTCCTGCACCGTAAGAGCCTTATCGCCTTTGTCGCGCTTGGGCCGTTTGCCACGCTCGTCGGCGAAGCCCTTTCCGCGCCTCCTGCGCGTATCGATCAGGCGCTTGGCCAACAGCAGGCGATTACCGCGCAGTTGTTTGCTCTCATACGCCTCATGCAAGGCGCGCTGCTCGTCTTCGGGATTTTCCGCGATGCGGATGGCCAGCGTGATCGGCATATGTCCGGCCTCAACGGCAGAGAGAAGCCGCTCTTCGCCGCGCTCCATCAAATTCAAGACGCCGATGACATAGTCACGCGCCAGTCCCGTTTTATCAGCGATCTGCTGGGCATCATAACCCTGCTTCTGCAGTATCTCGATGCCTTGTAGCAGATCATTGGCACGATGCTGGCGGCGGGCAAGGTTCTCGACCAGGCTCATGATGAGCGCCTGCTCCTCGCTGGCGTCGATCACGATGGCTGGAATTTCCGTCTGCCCGCAGGCCATGAAGGCTTCAATCCGTCCCTGGCCGCAGATCAGATCGTAGTCCTTTCCTTCCACCTTGGCACGGCTGGGCGTGACGGTGATCGGACGCTTCATGCCCACTTGGGTCATGTTGGTGGCGATCTCTAGAAATACTTTCTGGTTTCTCACACGCGGGTTGAGAATATTGATTTTCTCGATCTGGATCATTTTTATCTCAGAGGTGCGTGTGCCCTTACTTTTCGTCATGCGGCCTCTGGCAAGGCAGCACGTTCAGCCATCATAAAAAATTGCTCAAGATCGTCGAAGCGATAGGCATCGAGCGACAGATGGTTATTTTCCGCAAGGCGTATCTGCGGGTTTTCCACGTCTATAGCGGGGATCAGGTAATAATCGAGAATTTGGCAGTTTCCTACCTCCATGCGCACGACGATGGTGATATCCGGCATCAAGCCCGTATCGAGCTGGATTTTCCAGCGATTGCTACCTGTCGGCGTCTGAGAGCATCGGCAAATAACCAGCGATGCCCTAATTTCATTGTTAACAATCAGAAAATCGTTCTGTACTTCGCGGTGAACCCTGCCACCATATTCCTGAATTTTGCGAATGACGCTTTCGACGACATCCGGATACATCCGTCGCAGGCGTTTGTTGTCCTCGATGTAACGCAAGTCGCGCCCAGGATCATAGCCGATGAGCTTGTAGGCTTGCGTCAGCCCGCCGAAACGGTGGGCGTAAACGCTACTCGACGGCATATCGTCAGTTTCGTCGATCAAGATGCCCGATAGCCAGCCTTGCTTTTCGTGGAGAACCCTCAACTTGGTCAGCATTTCATCGTTGCTAAATCTGCGGCTGCGCTCACGTATAATGCCCTGCGCCGTGTAAAAATGGCGCGGCTCGATAATGGCCTCAAAGACGCCGTCCGCGCGCACCCACATATCCGGCGTATTATTCACACGGCGCTTTTTCAGCTTGAAGGAGCGACGGTTGAAGACGTTGTTGCCGATGTATTTCTCATTGGTAAGGATGGTGTGAACCACGCCGCGCGTCCATTCACGGCCCAGATCAGTTTTAAGCCCTTGCCGATTAAGGCGCGCGGCGATCTCGCTTTCCTGCAAGCCTTCTTCCGTGAAAGCACGATAAATCCAGCGCACGGTTTCGACTTCCTCGTCCGGCCCTGCGACAAGTACAACGCGATCAGTTTGCAAGGATTTATGCTCTCCGCGTTTGAGCGTACCTTTAGGCTGACGGTGTTCGTCCACCAACACGCGGCGCAAACCGTATCCGGCGGGGCCGCCCTGACGGAACCCCATCTCGATCAAACGGCACTGGCCAGCGAAAACTTTACCGGATAATTCGCGGCTATATTCCCCCGCCATGGCGCGTTTAACGCCCTTGACGATGGTGGATACGGGGCTGCCGTCGTTTTCGAACTGCTCGGCCACATACTGGACGTCGATACCCGCGCGCCGACAGAGATATTCATAATACGCACTTTCGTCCGCGTCCTGGAAGCGACCCCAGCGGGTCACGTCAAGAACGAGGATGACGCTATAATCGGCAGAACCCGACTGCACGTCGGCAATCAGATTTTGAAGAGCGTCCCGTCCGTCGAGGCTCAACCCGCTTTTACCGGAATCGGCGTAGGTCTTGACGATGTCAATCTGGCGACGTTCGGCATAGTCGCGGATCGCGTCAGCCTGGTTTTCGGTCGAGTATTTCTGGTGGTCGGTCGACATACGGACATACATGGCCGCACGGCGGCGCTGTTGCCCGTCCATCGACCTATCCGAATTATTTCGCCCGTTCATTCGCCAATTCTTTCCGTTTTCGACACAGGTTTTTTGCCCACGCGCCCGCCGCATGACCGCTCTTTTGGAATCATAACCAAGGAGCGAAGCAAATGTCTCAATCAAAAAAGGACCGACTTTTTCCCATCAAACCGCAGGCCGTCTCCGACGCCGAACTGGCGAAAATCGTAGCTTTGGCGTTACGCCACGATTTTGGTGATAGCGCCTCTGCGATCAAGCGGATCGGGCAACTAACCAACGCCAATTTAAGGGCGATTAAGAACTGGTATGAAGCCAGAAATGCACCATCTTCAGGCCATTTATTGCTGCTCGCGCGCTCATCACCCAGCATCCTGAAATTCATCCTGGTACAGATCGGCGGCGAGGATTTATGGGATGCTTTCCGGCTGCTTTCGCACCATGCCTTGGCAAGCGCGCCGGAGTCTGAAATACCCATCCTGACGGACGAAAACGATACAAAAAATGTCCCTATAAATGTCCCTTTAAAATCACTGAATGAGCGTCAACGCTGGTTTTTGATTCTCCTGCGGCGTAAAAATAGTGCCTGCGCGGAGGACATTTCAGCGCATTTTGGTGTCGCCCACAAGACCGCCAGACGGGACATCGAAGGACTGAAAGAGGTCGCCAAAATCCGCTTCGTTGGCTCCAAGAAGACCGGACGCTATGAAATTGTTGAAAGATGAATATCATGACGCATCAACCTGTACAAATAGCCTGAAAAATCGTAGCATCAAAGACTGTCGGTATCGGCAGCGACTATTTTTTGTTCAGTGACAATCAAGAGTAAGACTGCGCAAAGTTCTTCACGAACATGCACAGCGAAATTGAAAAATCGTCGCGGAACAACGAGATAATCAGAGAGCAATCTCGCTTTTTAGCAGCCGCTCACCTCCATTTCTTATATTGAAACTTCTCTCTAATTTTGCGCGGGCGTTTTAGGGGCCGCGATTGCGGCCAGTATCGGGGCTGTTTGCACAGGGTGCCGGACCGTAAGGTGTTGTCGGCGCATCCAATTCCAAGCCACATTTTGCCCGTTCCGCCCATTCCATCTCAAAATAACCGAACCGGACGGAGAGAAGTACAACATTTTCGCCCTTGGGAATGTTGGAGATTCTTTTCTGTGTTTTGAACCTCATTCGTATCGCCAAAAATGTATCCAACTGCTGGCCCCCGAAAATATTTTTTTATGATTAGCGCCAATAAGTTGCGCCTGATATTGGGCAAAAGTGGCCAGCAAAACTTGACTTTATAAAATTTATATGGCATATTTTGTCATGATTACAGAATTGTAATCATTTGACCGACGGGTCAACAAAATCACCTGCGAAGCCACATGGCAACGCGGGTTTTTTTATGTCCGCACGACGTGAAGTCGTGGCGGATTTTTTTATGTGCACACATCAACCTTTATAAAGGAAAACCATATGTTCTACAGAACCCCCACTGGTTCGTTCGGACCGGGATTCGGTCCCCTTGATGCCACGATGAATTGGACCGGACCAGCCCCTAAACCACAGCCACGGCCGCAGCCAGTGATGATGAATAGCGGCTATCCTGTATTGGATTTAATTGCGGGATTGGGACAAGTGTTTAACCGTGAACCCATGACCACACCGCCTTATATTCCGTCGGAACAAGGTGGCGATTGGGGCATGGTACAGCCAAATGATGGTTCGATATTCTCAGGCGGTATATTCGGTCCGATGGATGAGCGGCCTAGCCCTGGATTTCACACCATGGAAAAACGTGATTATGATGTTTTTTCTCAACCGTGGCGTGATGACACCGAACAACAAGATTGGCTAAAGCGTTGGGACATTCAACCCGCCAACGATGCACGGTATTTGCCGACATTTCCTGATCCCAACGATACCAGCACGGGTGCGGCGATTCGCCGCGACTGGCATAATAGTTACAAGGATTTCGCCAAAAACACCATCGGCCAGTACGCGCCGATGTTTGCCGAACAAATGCCCCAACCCCAGCCGCAGCAATCTTATGGCGATTTCATGGGCGAAATAAAAAACACCGCAAGCACTCTTGTCAACAGTGCGGCATCACAATTGGGCAGCGGATTAGGCCAAGCCCTAAGTTTTATCCCCGGCCTAGGCCCGATTATGGAACTGATCGGCCAAGGTGCCAATATCGCTAGCACCGTTGCCGGAGCAACAGGACTTGGCAGCAAAAATGCAGGCACCGCCTTAAACCTAATCGGCAGTGTCGCCAATGGCGCGGCGGGTGGTGCAAGTACGGCTGGGGCTGAGGAATTCGGTCCGCCTTCGCCTAACGGCTTCGGCGAGACAAGCCCGCCAATGCAAAACACTGAAGGCGGAATGTTCTCTGGCTTGCGCCCAAACCCTCAATCATCATCGACAGCGCCCAACACCCCACCCTTCAAACCGCAGCCCACGCCTGCAGCATCCGATGGCGAGGGAAGACTTGCCTCGCCGAAGTCGTCAGACGAAGGCGGGTGGTTCAAACCACTCGATCAAATGTTCCAAGAAATCGACGAACGCCAAGCGCGTGGGGAGATTTTTGATGAAAAGAATAATGTTTGGGTGAAGCCTGCGACGGCAACAGGCTTTGCATCAATACCGCAAGAAAAAAGATTTGGTCAGGCAACGGAAGATTCAGACAGCCCTTGGATACAGGGTAGTGGCTTTGAAACAGTTAAGAATACCGATCACAATTCGCCTAAGCCACCGCCAGCTAGAAACGGGTATCAACCAACTGCGGATGAAGAAGGTCAACTGAGTTCATACTTAGATCGTCTTCACAAAATTGAAGGTGGGTACAATGATGTAAAAGGCGACTTAGGTGGACCAACTAATTACGGCATTAGCACAGCAACATATAATGATTTGCGTCAAAGAGCTGAGTACCAAGGCAAGCAGTGGCCAGCGGATGTTAAGAACATATCAAAAGAGCAAGCTAATGAAATTTATCGTAACGAATATCATTACAATTTTGGATTCAACAAAATAAAATCCGATCCGGTTAGAGAATTGATGACTGATATGGCTGTGAATAACGGATACGACATTGGTGCAAATATCCTAAAAGAATCACTCGATCAAGTGCTTGGTCCCAAAGACTATGGAAAAGGCCCAACCGTTATTGGGCCTAAAATGCGCGCAGCGATTGAAGAAATTTCTGCCAAAGGCAAAACCCAAAATCTTGTCAACAAAATGTTGGACATAAGGGATCAACATTACAAGAATCTTGCTCAGCAGCCAGAACAAAGGAAATTTTTACGTGGGTGGTTAAATAGAAACGATGGTTTTAGAAAGAATCCTACTCAGGACATGAGTCAGTGGATCAAAGGAGAATTTTAATATTTTGATTTCATATAGATTGTTGCTGATATTGAAATAACAACATTTTCTAGAAACTGATCGGTGTGGCCATAGCTAAAAACATAATCCATTTGCCCACAATGCTTCTTAAAATCTGCTTGAGAGCCACACCATTTGTTTTTTAAATAAATTTTATCATACAAATTTTTGTTTTTCTTTGCAGCATCTTCTAGATCGACTAAAAACTGTTTTTGTGCTTTTTCTCCACCAGCAAAATAGTTTTTGGTCAAAGACTTAATTTGTTCAAGCAGACATTGTTGATAGTCTTCTGACCCTTTATTTTGAAGATCGACATCACCTGTGTCCCAATATTTTTGTGCCTTTTCATAGCAGGGCAGAATATAAGGCTGCGCGGCTTTGGGAAACTTCTCCTCAACTGGCATTTCTTCTGCCCAGACAGATTGAGAAAGAATTGAAAAAACTATAGCGAGTGAGAGTAAAATTGCTTTCAGCATAAGTGCACCAAATGTAGTTAGCTAAGAAGGGTTAGGTAATACCGACAAAAACAATCGCAAGGTCAAGCCGCCAAGCCAGAAGTCTTTTCCAAATGCTTGCTTGTTTCATATGGGCCTCAAATTGGAGTTTTATTCCTGATCAATGCCAACAGCGTTTGATTAAAAATCTTCGCGCCAATAAATTTATAACAATCTATAGTTGAAGTATAGCATTATCCGGAAACAAGAGAATCAATTTATTTTCGCTGCGCGACGAATCAAAGGCCAAACAACATCCCGTTAAAGCGGGTCATGCTACAAGATATCAAGAAATGATTGACATTCTTAAGAAGGGGGCAACTAAGCAACCTAAATAACAATTGGATTTATGTTGATCTGCTGTTACTGTGGTCACAGGAGAATAACTGCGCCAGTTCAACAAAAGGCTGTGCAGACAAATCTCGAAGAGATATTGATGCTAGAAACAAAAAGAATACGCCGCATTAGTTCAGTAATCATTTTAGGATTGCTATGGACAATCAACGCTTCGGCTTTTGCGGCTGACAGCACCATCGTCAAAAACTACGATTGGGGACAAATAAAAATTTCCCTCAATTACGATAACCCTAAAGACAATACGCAATACCACGGCACAGCGAATTTGATGGACAACAAAGGCGGCATAGTTAATGCCATCAAAATCAGCGGTTGCACTTTCGGTGGAAAAATACCCAGCCTAAAAAGCTATCTAACCGAGCGAGATGTATTAAAAATCGTGCCGATTCAAAAAAATGCGGTTGTGATATCGGTGTTATCTGGCTGCGGCGCGCAGAATTATTGGAACGTTTATGCAATTACAGATAAATGCACGGCTAGTGCTGCGAAAATGATCAATCTGCCGGAGATAAAAGATAACATTATTCCTTATAACATTTATTACGGTTATGGTGCCCGTCGTGAAGCAGTGCCGATGTCTTTAGTTGTAGGCATAGATAATCATATCAAGGTTCAACCACCGAAAATAGCAACTTTGAAGGATAATGCTATTGCCGCCGCGCTGGCTGCCAAGCACATGCTGGATTTTGGTTATGTATCAGAAAATTTTTCTGAACAATCGTTTAATGACGATGAGCGTATTCAATACTTACGACAAGAGGCAAAATACACTGCTGATTCTCCGGCCAATTTTAATTCAGAAACTTATATTGATGATACCTATGGCATACCCTTGAATTATATGGGCTTGAAAGATTTTATTCAGACTCTTCCAAAAGCGACAGATCACGGGGCAACCGTCAATTGCGCATGGAAACAAAACAAGTGACAACCTGAAATTAAAAATCGCTCCTGCTGCTTTGGGATTCATCGACGCTATAGTGCTGGCGTATCCTTGTCCAGAATAAGCTTTCTTTGTTCCTCCCAATCCATATCCCTAATCTTAATCAAATGCTCCAGCCGCAACATGCGCGGCTGGGTGCCGTTCAAGATGGTTTCAATAATATCAGGCGCAAGACAAGTTAGCGTCATCACCCGCACGACATACGCATCTGTCAGGCTCTCTTTTTTGGCAAGATCGCGGATAGATTGCGCCTTGCCGGTTTCGATCGCGTTGCGCCAGCGCAAGCCACGAATAATTGCCGTGATCATTTTTTTATCGGGCTTTTGGATTGGTTTTTCCACGGGCACCGCGTCGTTGGAAGCAATCAGCCATTTGCGGCCAGCCTTGCGGAACGGCTTGACCGGCAAGCGGATGGTGACAACATCGTCAGTCATGCGATTTTCCTTTCGGGTGGCTGGGGCGGTACAATAGTTTGGGCGAAATCGCCAATGCTGCTTTTGTGGATTTTCAGATAGATCCCGTCCATCGTGACCACGATTTCGCTGATAAGCAATTTCAGTAAATTATTCTGCTCCGCCGGATATAATTGATCCCAAATCTGTTCAAACCGATGGATCGATTCAATCAATTCCTTCTCGCTCATCATCTCTGCTGAATCTGGATTCTGCGCGTAATATAAATCTAGCACTTTCGCGGTGATCTGCGGCGCGCGCAGCAGATGTTTGACCTGCGTTAGCACTGCCGCTTCCAGCTCGCCCGCCGAGATGGAGCGGAAATCGCAGGCGCTTTTGCCGCGCTTAATGGTGCTGCTGCAAACGTAATAACGGTAAATTAGCTTCCGGTCATGGCTGCGCGTATGCGATGGCACCATCGCCGATTGGCAGCATCCGCATTGCACAAGGCCGCGTAGCAGGGCTGGAACATTGCCGCGCGTGATATTGCCCCGTGCCTGCGCGTTAGTGGACAGAATTTGCTTTGCATGCTGCCACGTCGCGAGATCGATGATCGGCTTATGTTCGCCGGGAAAAGATTTATCCTTATGCACCGCCTCGCCGATATAGAGGCGGTTGTGCAGGATGCGATAGATATCCTGCTTGCAGAAATGCTTTCAATAGTCAAACATTGATATCTTGCAGCCTATAATATCACTAAAACACTATTTTAATGATAGTATACTATGCATATAGATCAATCTTAGTGATACTACATTATCGAGGAATGGCATGTGGTGTCTAGGTCAGCGCATACCACGCCCCGCGTCCGCTGCCATGCAATACCAAATGGCCTTTTTCCTGCAGCTGGCGGAAATGTTCTTTCAGCGTGTTCCGGCTGACGCCGGTGAGCTTGACCATCTCGCCAATCGTCACGCGCCCATGCTCTCGCGCATATTCCATAATCCGCACCGACAGTTCCGGCAGAGCCGACAGCACGATTTTTTCCCGCTCGACTTTCTTGGCCAGGCGTTTCATTTGCTGCTGCAGCGCGCGCAGGAAGAATAGAATCCAATGCTGCCATTCCGGTTTTCCGGTGCGGATCGTGCCTTGCGTCTGGCGGAGGGCGAGATAGTAGCCTTCTTTGTTCTGTTCGATCACGCTTTCGAGCGAACTGTAAGGCACGTAGGCATAGCCCGCGCGCAGCAAAAGCAATGTCGTCAGGACGCGGCTCAAGCGGCCATTGCCGTCCTGGAAGGGATGAATTTCAAGAAACACCACGACGAAAATAGAAACAATCAATAGAGGATGAAGGCTTTTTGCTTCCAGCGTTTGATTCACCCAATCGACGACCTCCGTCATCAGGCGCGGCGTGTCAAATGGCGTGGCAGTCTCGAACACGATGCCGATCTGGTTGCCGTCTTCGTCAAAGGCGGCGACGTTGTTGCTGCTTGTTTTATATTGGCCGCGATGATGTTCGTCTTTGCGGCTGTATTTCAGCAAATCGCGGTGCAACTGCTTGATATGATTTTCGGTGAGGGCGATATCGGACCAGGATTGAAACACAAGTTCCATCGCCTTCGCGTAACCGGCCACTTCCTGCTCATCGCGGGTTTCGAAGGATTTGATCTGGAGGTTGGACAGCAGCCGCTCGACATCCTTGTCCGACAGCTTGCTACCCTCGATACGTGTTGAGGAGCCGATGCTCTCGATAGTGGCCACCCGGCGCAGAGCGGACAAACGCTCCGGCGCTAAGGTGCCCAATGCCCGCCAAGCCCCTTTAAACTCATCGATTTCCGCAATCAGAGCGAGGATTTCCGGGGTAATCTTTATGGTATAGGTTTTAATCATACACCCAATAATACACCCAATTCCACCCAATTAGCAAGCCAAGAACACCCAATTCCACCCATTATTTCTAGAGCGAAAACTACCATTATTGCTGCGGCGGCAAGACATTATGAATCATATGCCGCGCGACGCGCATCAAGGTATTCCGGCGCTTGCGTCCAGTGATTTTAGAAAATAGCAGAACCATCTCGCGGCATTTCTGATCCTTACTGATGATATCGATCACGCGCGACATGGTTTCGGACGATGTACTGAAATGATAAACGGTTTTCTGGTTGGTGTGGATCATCGGCATTTCCTTTCTTGTTGCCGCCCCATACATGCTTCCTTCGCAGCGAAGATCAAGTCCAGAAACCGCAAATAAAGTAAGTTATGTTTTTGCCCGCGCCGCCGATTTCTGATAATCTTCCAACCCGGATGGCCACCGTAACCCGAGTCACTTCCCATCCTCCATTTGTATGGCAAGGGGGCTATATAATGGGAACTGCGGCGCGGTTGACGAACGCAAGGTTCTGCAAAATTACAGAAAGCAATTTCACAAACCGCGCCTTAAAGCCGCAATATGTTTTCCCCGTTTAATCGTTCCAGCCTTTTGCCGCCCGGCTCCAGCGCGGGTCGGATAATTCTTGATCGGTCTTTTGGTCTTCAATCATCCATTCGCGCAAATTGGCTGTCGCATTCAGTTTAGATTTTTTCGAATAATGCACAACGCCGCAAATAACGGGCCGCGCCGCGCCGGTGATATCCTTGTTGGTAAACGGAATTCCCATCGCCTTGCAGCGCGCCATATCGGCGAAAATCCGCGCTTCCATGGCCTGGCCGTCAAAGCCGTATTGGTTAGACCATTTTAAAACAGGTTTCGATTTTTTATGCAGCCTTGCATGGATGCCGGCGAACCATTCCCTGTGTTCGTCCAAAACTGGGGCAATTTCAAAATTTCCATCCAGCAGATCCTGAAAATGGCGGAACGTGACCGGGTTTTTCCATCCTCCGCCGAACACGGCGAAATGGATTGGCATTTCCAGGGATTCATCGGTATGTCCCAGGCTGTGATACAGCGCATAGGCGGAAAGATACTCCGCCGTACGCAGCCGGTCCTCGAACGGGATGGACGCGTCTTTTAGTTCCGGAATAAGTTTGTACCATTGTGGATCGGAAGATTTTGGCGGCGGTAAAAGATAAAAATTATCGCCATTTTGTGTTTTGGCGGAGCCGTGAAACAATTTTTCCAACAAAACCATATTTATCTTTCCCGCGCCGCCGATTTTTCCATCCTTGTCGCAAGGCATATTTTTTTCTTGCCGCATCAGCGTGTCCGGGAGATGATTGAACGGCCCAGCATCCCACCCGACAACCGTGATATGGCCGGATTTGTCATAGGTAACATTGGCGATATTGCTTGTATTGCCGCCATTGATGAAGCAAATGGGGAATTGCCCGGTGTTTTCCAGATCCTTGGCGATATGCCTGTTATGCATCGGCGCAAAGGGCGCGCCTTCGCCGCCATGCATTATGTCGTCCGAGCGGAAATCATTAATGGTTGTTATTCCTGTTGTATCCGCAAGCCATTGCCCATTGCCGATTTGCACCGTATAGGCCGAATCTTTGCCGCGGGCTGATGGCGGCGCATGCGCGCAAGTCTGGCCGTGAAATCCGATCAGATCGATCGACGATGTGTCGTATTCCGCAGGGATGGTTTTGTCGTTTTTCAGTTTCTGGCGCAAGCCCTCGACCGCCTGTAGAATAAATTCCATATAGGCTTGCAGCACCTCGTCAAAAGACGAATATTTGCCTGCAACATTATAACGGTATTCCTTTGCGATCAGGCTCATGTCTCCGTCGGCGCGGTTTATTGCGGCGCGTAAATTCTTTAGGGCGTGAAAAAGCCATTCCGGCGAAGCGAGGCTGTAAAAAGCCAGATCCCGTATTTTGCCGGATTCATGAAAAGCAGTCAGGACTACATCCGCCGCATCCAGGGAATTGCCGGTCATAATGCCAATCGCCAAAAGATGGTCTTTTTTCATGGGATTAGATTAGAAACTTTGTATAGTATGAGCAAGATTAATTGCATGGGCCATGAGCAGTATGCGGAATTCAAAGACTCCCCGCCCAGACACAAACGGTTCGGATCCCGAAAATATTTACTTTAAGCTATGGTTGCCTGTTTTTGGCGTCTGCGCCATAACAAATATGCGACAATGCCGGACTCGCATAATGCGATAAAAAGCGGATATAAAACCGTGTCTGGGCTTATTTGTTCTGCGGCCAAAGTGGCGCAGAACCAACGCAACGAGGATATGCCCCAAGATAGCGCATCTTCTTCCTGGGGCTTGGCATAAGATTTACGCACGGTGGGGTAATAATTTAGAATTTCAATCAAAAGCACAAGGCAAAGGGCCAAAGCTGCATTTTTTGTGCTAAGCCAAATTGGTATGACTATAAGGGCTAGAAAAAAGCTTGCCCAATCACTGCGTGTAATGCGTTTTTCGCCGTGAAAAACCGCTGCAATGCCGATACCGATGCAAACGACCGCTACAAATCCTGTTACCCAAACCGCAGGCCCGGCCTCGGCCTTGTATTGAATTGCAGCAGCGATTCCCGCCATCAGCCCGGCGCCTAGCCAGGTTAAGGCATGCGGCTTGGTGGTGCCGCGAATGATCGCGCGTATATAAGTAGTATATCGCAGAAGGCTTAAGGCTATCCCAAGAAAGCCAAAAAAAGCGTGAATCATGTAAAATTATCCGTCACGATTGTATAAAAATCAAGACAATAAGTTGATAGTAAGTTGCGGCTAAGGTAAGACATAGTTATGCCATCCCTTAAAACCATCGCCAGCGCGCAGAACGATTTGGTCAAGAAAATCGCCTCGCTGCGGCAAAAGAAATACCGCGATCAACATGGATTATTCGCGGTCGAAGGCGCCCGCTCCGTTGAGGCGTCGTTAAAATCTGGGCTTTATGCTTTGCGTCACGCCTGCTTCAATGCAGACAGCGAAAAAAAACACCTGTCCCTAATCAAATCTGCGCAAAAATCAGGCGCAGAATGCGTTCTGGTTTCCACGAAAATTATGGAAAAACTATCCGGCCAAAGCAACCCGCAGGATGTAATCGGCGTTTATGTCCAAAATTATGCCGATGCGAAGGCTCTGTGCAAAAATACCAAAAAATGCCTTATGGTTCTGGACGGCGTGCGCGATCCCGGAAATTTGGGAACGATTATTCGCACCGCCGATGCGCTTGCGCTGGACGGGATTATTTTGCTGGATGGGTCTTGCGATTTATTTTCCCCTGAATCCGTGCGCGCCACAATGGATTCCATTTTTCATGTGCCTGTCGCCCGTTGCGACAAGGCCGTTTTGATCGAAAATCTGCGCCAAAATAAAATCCGCCTGATAGGGACGGATGGCGGCGCAAAAAAAGACTTTCGCGATGTTTCTTATGCCGTCCCCTTCGCGCTTGCTATGGGCGGGGAGCAAAACGGCCTGTCACAGGATCTGGCCAAGGCGTGCCAGGATATCGTGTGTTTGCCGATGCCAGGAAAGGCGGAATCCTTGAATCTGGCGGTTGCGGCCGGCGTCATGCTTTATGCCGCGCTTGCGCCCTGGGACAAGCGGTAATATAAAGACGTTATGACAAAATTTATTCCCATGAATGTCTTAATCACCGGGGCGACATCGGATTTCGGCGTAGCCATGGCGCGGCGTTTTGCGGCGGCAGGAAGCCAGCTGATTTTACACGGCAGAAATGCCGATAAATTGCGGCAATTGGCCGACTCCCTGCCTGGCGTTAAGACGCATATTCTAGCTGCAGATTTTTCCGACATGCAAAGCGTTGAAAAGGAATTCGCGAAGATTCCATCATACATGCGTCCTATTTCCCTTTTGATCAACAATGCGGGCGGGGCATTGGGTTTAGACAAAATGCACGAGCTCGATTTAAAGGACGCCGATGCGATGCTGGACGCGAATTGCCGCGCCTTGGTCTATATGACGCGGCTTGCGACCCCCGATATGGTCGCGGCGAAATCCGGCCATGTGATGCATATCGGATCGACCGCAGCGCATTGGCCCTATCCTGGCGGCAATGTCTATGCCGCCTGCAAGGCGTTTACCAACCAATTGGCGTTGTCAATGCGTTGCGATTTGCAAAATACCGGCGTACGGGTAACGGTGATCGAACCTGGGCTTTGCGAAACAAGTTTCTCGTTAAAACGTTTCAAGGGCGACGCCGACAGGGCCGCCAAGGTCTATGAAAATACCAAGCCCTTGACGGCGGATGATGTGGCCGAATGCGTATTCTGGGCCGCAACCCTGCCGCAACATGTCAATATCAATTCGATCGAGGTTATGCCGACGGCGCAAAGCTGGGCCGGGTGGTCGATAGAGCGGAAAACGGCCTAGAATTTTTCCGGCAAATCGAACAGCAAAAATTCTGCGTCTTTTCCGCCTTGCAGTTCTATCGCGCTTTCTTGAATCACCGCCGCGCCGTCGCCCGCTATCAGCGGCGTATCCAGGCCAGAAAGCCGCAATTCACCGCGCATGATTTGCAGCCAGTATTTGCGTCCTGCCGTTAAATCCGCATGCAGATGCTTCCCTGCATCCAGGGCCGACACATAGATTTTGGCGTCTTGTTCAATCGGGATCACGCCCGGCAGATTGCCGTTGCTTGCCGCCAAATGCAGCTTGTTGTGCTTTTGATCCGGTGCGATTTTTTCCTGCGCGTAATTCGGCGCGATGCCGCGCTTGTCCGGTATTATCCAAATTTGCAAAAGATGCACAGGATCCGTTGCCGAAGCATTGAACTCGCTATGCTCAATCCCGCTTCCTGCCGACATTTTTTGCATTTCGCCGGTATGAATGGTCGTGCCGTTGCCCATGCTGTCCTTATGCGCCAAAGCGCCGGATAGAATATAGGTAATGATTTCCATGTCGCGGTGATCATGTGGGGAAAAACCGCCCGATGGCGCGACGATGTCCTCGTTGATCACCCGCAAGGGGCCAAAGCCCATGTGACGGGGATCGCGGTAGCCACCAAAAGAAAAACTGTGAAAACTTTGCAGCCAGTCGATATTGGTCTGGCCGCGTTCGGATGAAGGGCGTTTGATAATCATGCCGTAGAGATAGGACGGAGCAGGGATTTTTCAATAGAGGGCGTTTAAGCCCGCTGAAATACGTTGCCCGCAAGACAGAGTTGCAAGGATATGGGCAGAGAAGCGACATTCCCGTCGCGCAAGAAGCGCGATTCCTGGGGGCGCAATTCCATGCATCGCCAATATTGCTTTAGCTCTTCTGCGGTCGGCATCCGGCCCAGATATTGATAATATTCGGCGACATTCAAACGCAAGCCATCGGGGCATTGGCGCAAAGGTTCCAAATTCGGGCGGCTTATGAACCGACCGTTTTCACGCCGCGCTTGGATCATATTCGCCTTATACAATTCGCGTTCGGCAAGGGTCGGAACGCGGCCCAGCATCAAATAGCTTTCGGCTTCCCTGCGGTCGAACAGCCCGCGAACATTCGACAAAGCCTGGCCGCTTTCCAAAGCATCTAAACCGTCACGGTTGGAATTCAGCGCGATTTCGCAAGCCGCCGTGACTAGATCGCCGTTTTTTAAGGCGTTGCACAAATTAGGGCCGATAAGGCCAGGGGCGTTGAACGCCAGAGAAGTCAGGCATAATTTTTGGTTGCTTGGTAAGCTGTCAAAGTCGATGCCGTAACGGGCAAGACGTTCGCGCGCGGCCTGTTCATGTTCACGAATAGATAAGTCAAAAATGGTACGTGCTTGTTCTTCGGTAATGCCGCGTTCGCCATTGCGGATTTGCCGCAATTGGGCGTCGTTTATTTGCAGCGTTCTTTTGAATAAATCGCCATGAACATCCAGATTGAATCCAATCCCGATGGTGCAAGCGCCTTCGCCGCAGAGATAGGCGCGCAATTCACACCCTTCGAATTCTTGCATTAAGCGATATAGCTTATCATTATAGCCCAGCTCGTTGTTCTGAGCTAAGCTGGCAACAGCTTGCATTTTTTCGTTTGTTTCTGCCGCAGTGGCCAAAGACGCAGGCTCTGGTGCAGGCGCGGGCAGGATTGTGGGGATGCTTGCTGCCGCATCCGATCTGGGCACTGTGATGGGGTTTCTTGTAACGGGTTCCGTTGTATAGAAAGAAGCCGCCGCTGTTGAGTTTGTTTCCTCTGGATCGGTAGCACGCTGCGGGCCAAGACCGGTTTTAGGCGTTGCCGCCATAAAAACGCTAACCAGCGCTATGCCAACAGAGGAGGCGATAACGTCAAGTTTCTGACGCAGACCTGATTTTGCTTTTTTGCTTTCCATCATAATAAAACTTATTAACCATATATAATATCCTTAAAGGATATCATTTTAAAACGCAGGCGTAAAGCCTTATATAGACCATAATTAAGTTGTTGAAAGAGAACGTTATACGAAGTTAATCCCTTATTTTTTACGATCAATATGCTAAAAGCAGCCTTTCCCTCAGAGGTTTCATGTCATCTTACCTATCCGACTGGCGCTTGTTCATAAAACAATATCTCCGCCAGCCTTTAAAAGTTGCCGCGATCAAACCAAGCTCTGCAGCCTTGGGCCGCAAGATGGCAAAACAAATCCCCGATCCAGAAAAAGATTATGTCTTGGAATTGGGTCCAGGAACGGGGCCATTGACCCAGCAAATATTAAAAGCCGGCGTCGCGCCGGGGCGTTTGTACATGGTCGAACGCAACCCTGAGCTGCATGATTATGTCAGCCGCAAATTCCCGGGCGTACATTCGATTCTGGGTGATGCCGACCATTTGGATCAAATTTTGCCCCAGGATAAGATCGGCGCATTCTCTGCCGTGGTCTCTGGTTTGCCGCTGTTGACGTTCAAGCGTGATCTGGCCCGCAGCATCGTGCAACAATCATTCGCGGTATTAAAACCGGGCGGAGTATTCATCCAATTTTCTTATGGGTTTGTTCCCCCCTTCCGCCCGGAACATTTGAATTTGGATGTGCGCCGCGTAGGGTGGGTGTGGGAAAACTTTCCGCCCGCCGGGGTGTGGGTGTACACCGCCAAGCAAAGTACGCAAATTTAGGCGGGGCGTTTGCCCATGGCATCTTCCTGCGTTTGTTCCAAGGGCAACTGTTCGGCTATGCGTTGTTGTTCGGCAAGCCGCATTTTGCGGTAGCTGAAAAAACTGGCCGGCATCAAGGCGACATAGGCCAGAATCAAAAGCCCCATCGTCAGCCAGGTTTCGGCGAACAGCGCGCCTGCGATTATCCCAACGCCGACCAGGATCAAGGATACATCGTCATGGTCGATTTTGACTTTTTTAAAGGAATATGTCGGAAAGGTGCTTACCATCATTCCGGCGATCATGAACATCCATATAGCGATGGCTATGGGTTCGTGGAAAATTTCACCGAATTTAAAGCTTAGGATCAAAGGGGCCAGCGCAAGCCCGGCGGCGGCGGGCGTCGGAACGCCGCTGAAAAAATGCGCGGCAAAGCTGGGTCGATTCGGGTCGTCGATTTGCAAATTGAACCGCGCCAGCCTTACCGCGGCGCATACGACGAACAAAAGCGACGCCACCCAGCCAAGCCTGCCCAAATCCTCTAAAACCCAGAAATACATCACCATCGCCGGAACGACGCCGAAAGAAATCACGTCGCATAACGAATCCAGCTGCGCGCCGAAACCGCTGGTACCGTTGATCAACCGCGCCACGCGCCCATCAAGGCCGTCCAGAACCGCAGCCAGCAAAATCGCCATAACCGCAAATTCCCAATTGCCTTCGATGGCGAAGCGGATCGCGGTCAGCCCGCTGCACAAGGCGGTGACAGTCAGTATGTTCGGAATAAGCTTGTTCAGCGTCAATCCGCGCGGCTTTTTGTTCTGGATTTTCAGGGCGATCAGGGCGGGATTTATTTTCATGACGGATTCCTATTGGCGGTGTCCTTGGCGGGCCGGTTCGGCCAATTGCATATCGGCCAGCACGCTTTCGCCAGCGTAGACTTTCTGTCCCGCGATAACAAGGGGGGAGACGCCTTGCGGCAAATACACATCGACCCTGCTGCCGAACCGGATCATGCCGTAACGCTGGCCGGGCGACAAAACATCGCCCTTTTCGCAAAAACGCAGAATACGCCGCGCCACAAGCCCGGCGATTTGCGTCATGACCAATTCTTTTCCGCCTTCCAGCGCCAGGGTGAATATCTGCCTTTCATTGTCCTCGCTTGCCTTGTCCAGCGACGCGTTGAAAAATTTCCCCGGTATGTAATGAATGTCTTTTACTGTACCCTTGCACGGCGCGCGATTGATATGCACGTCGAATACATTCATGAAAACGCTGATGCGGGTGAAAAGTTCCGCGCCGCGTCCCAGTTCCTTTGGCAATGGCACGGCGGAAATGGATTGGATCAGCCCGTCGGCGGGGCTGATTATCAGCCCGTCACGCAAGGGGGTAACGCGCTTGGGGTCACGAAAAAAATACGCGCACCAGGCGGTCAATATTAACAGAACCCATCCCAAATGCGGATTCAGAAAAAATCCCCCGGCGGCGATGGCGGCGAATAGCGCAAGGAAAATCCAACCCTCGCGGTGGATGGGGCATAAAATATTCATCAAAAATCCTATAGTTTTATTGCATAATATCGGCTAACATGATGCCGCAATTGGCTTTTGAATTGCAATATGTTTTTGATCTAGGCTCTATTAGTTACCCGGAGGTTTTGAATGAAGATACAAACCATTATCTTTGCGGTCACCTTGTTTTTTGGGGTTGCCGCGCATGCGCAAGAAGATCACGCGCACCATGCGCCGGATCATGCCGCGAATCTCTTCAAATCCCCTTCGATCCAGTCTTTCCAGCAAAGCGCCGCGAAAATGCACAAGGATATGAATATCCCCTATACCGGCGACGCGGATGTCGATTTCGTGCGCGGAATGATCCCGCATCACCAGGGCGCGGTCGATATGGCAAGGATAGTCCTGCAATATGGCAAAGACCCTGAAATTCGTAAATTGGCGCAAGACATCATCGCGTCGCAAGAAAAGGAAATCGCGTTCATGCAATCCTGGCTGCGAAAGCAACAAACCATGAAACCAAAAGTCCAGTAAGTGCATTTCGACCTGACGCCTAACAGCATTGTTGATTGGCTGCAAAATCTGCCCGGCGGCGGCGTGATGCTGATCAGCCTTTTTTGCACTGTCTTTGTAGTTTTGCTGATGCTGCGGTTTTTGGGGGCCTTTGGCTTGTTCTCCTATATCCCTGTTGCCGCCATTGCCGGCGGCATCGAGGCGCAGCGACTTGTCCTGCTGCCGTTTTACCAAGCCCCTATCGCGCTTAGCGTTGTGCCGTTCACGTCTTTGTTTTTGTGCACCAGCATATTGGCCAGCTATTACGGAAAAGATGCGGCGCAGAAATCAATATGGGCCGGGCTTTGCGCCATGCCTTTGATGTTGGTGTTCATGATATTTGCGATGGGCTATCCCGCAATCGATTCCGCCTTGATCGGCGAAGATTTGCGTTGGACGGAAAATGTGGCTGGCCATATCCAGGCGCTGTTCACCCCGGCCTTTGCGATTGCGGCTGCCAGCATGGTTGCGTTTTTTACCTCGCAGCGATTGAATGTGTATCTGTTGTTGATGCTGGAAAAAACGCTGGGCAGGGGCAGTATCGCACTTTCCGCGATGCTGTCTATGTCGGTTGCGATGCTGGTCGATACCGCGATTTTTGCAAGCCTTGCCTGGAATATATTTTCTCCCAACCCCGTCGCTTGGCAAACGGTGCTCGACACCTATTTCCTGCCTTATTTCTTTTTGAAATGGATATTGGTGATGGCCATGGCGCCGGTCGTCGATCTGGCGCAGAAATTCTTGCCCGGCGATTACAAAAGAGTTTTTGTGAAGGGGGAGTCCAATGCCCAAAACGACGCTTAGTTTTTATTTGCATCTTATCGCTGTGGTGGTGATCGTAATCGCCATAGCCCGGCTTTTTCCGGCCCACGAATCGCGGAAAGAGGCAGAAGATAAAACCCAAACGGCGTATGAGCGCATTGTGAACAAAGCCGCTATACGCTGCGGTTATGTATTATACCCGCCTTATGTCATCAAAGACGCCAATACCGGGCAATTAAGCGGCGCGTTTTACGACATCGTGAATGAAATGGCGCGGCGGCAAAAATTAAAGGTCGAATGGGCCGAGGAAGTCGGCTGGGGCAATTTTATCGAAGGGTTAAAGACAGGGCGCTATGACATGGTATGCAGCGGCGGCTGGAATTCCGCCAATGAAGGCCGCTTGATCGCCTATTCGGTCCCTGCCTATTATTCTGCGGTCAATATCTTTGTGCGCGCCGACGATATGCGCTTTGACGCAAATCCGTCCGCGCTAAATGATCCGCAATTCAGTTTTGTATCCACGGATGGGTCCCTTCTTGGTGTGATGGCGGCGGAAGATTTCCCGAACGCAAAAATATTGTCGCTGCCAAATCTAACAGATGTGGCGACGCTGTATGGCAGCGTCGCAGCGGGCAAGGCGGATGCCGTTCTGACCGAAAACTACGCCATGCAGCAATATTTGCATAACAATCCCGGCAAGCTGAAAAATATTACCGCGCAAAATCCAGTGCGGATTTATCCGACCTCGCCCATTATCATGCCGAATGACGATTTGCCGCTGCAAAACATGGTCAATGCTGGGATCGCGGAATTGTTGCATACCGGCTTTGTCGACAGGGTTTTGGATAAATACGGCCTTGGCACGGATGTGGGCCTTAGAGTTCAAAAGCCTTATCGGAATCCTTAAACCAGCCCCTCGTCCGGTATCGCCAGCGTTGCGCCGCAATGCTTGCAATGCACCGAATCCGCGTCATGCAGGAACAGGCCGCAAGTTTTGCAGTCGAATCGCACCTTGAACGGGCGGATGATGGTTTGAATCAGCCGGATGAACAGCGACACGCCGAATATCATGATCACGATGGAAATCAGGCGGCCGGTTGTGTTTTTAAGCGTGATATCGCCGAATCCGGTCGTGGTTAAGGTGGTCACGGTAAAATACATCGCATCGACGAAATTGTTGATTTCCGGGTTGCGCCCGATTTGGGTTACGAATACCAATTCGGCGATCACAAAAATAAACAAGATTAAGTTTACCGAAGCGAGCAGCATATCCTCTCTACGGCGGAAAAATAAAAAATCAGTGCGCAGCTTTTGCAAAATTGCATAAGATCGCATCAACCGGATCAGGCGAAGGGCGCGCAAAAAAGCCAGGTTTTCGCCGATCAAAGGCGCAAGCAGCGAGGCGATGACGACAAGATCGACGATATTCCAAGGGTGAATCAAAAAGCGCATTTTCAACGGCGAAATAATCAGCCGCGCGCAGAAATCCAGGCCGATATAAACGCCAAAGACGATATCGATGAATTCCACAGCGATATGGCCGTAAAAAAATGTCGAAACGATCAGGTAAAAAATCGTTGCACCGTCCAGCGCCAAAAGCGCATAGCGAAAACGGTGCGCCAGCTCGCTGTCGCCTTCGTATAATTCCTGCAAGGTTGTTTTAAGAGATTGCGTCATGCGCCAAGCTTGGCGCAAGTAGGGGGGTGTTGCAAGCAGGAATAGAAGTTTTTAATTTGTTTTATCTGGAATCTTTTACCCGATCAGGGCCAAGCAATTGGACCAGCGCGGCTATCGCGTTGTCCATGCCCTTGCCTTGAATACAAAAAAACAAAGCCCCAGATTTTGCGCCCGATGGAAAGGGGGAGCAGTCAAATGTCACAACCGGCTGTTTGACAAAACCGAGTTTTACTTTTTCTATTGTAGCTTGGGTGATAGTGGTCTCCGGCATGTCGATTTGTGTCGGTGAAATTTTCAAAGATACATGGGGGCGATAGGCAAAACGCACCGTCATGGAAGTAATGCTAAGTTCGCCAACCATGGCGTCCCACACACTGCGATTGGGGTGATAAGAAACGCTGCTGATATGGGTTAAAACCTGCTCGCCGCGCTGTGACGCGGCTTTGTTGACCGCGCCTTTTTTCATCCGGTGATCGATAGCCTCGCGGCCCGCAGCGGTTACGATTTCTTTTATAAGCTTTCCCCACATTTTTTTGCCTTTCGCTAAAATCAGGCCGCCAAGGCTGGGTGATTATTATTTGCGGCAAATTTGGTGGACTTTGTATCTCAAAGTTGGAACCAACTCCACGACGAAATCCAGAAATTCAGTAATATCATAGTTTCTACGGGGATTGATAGGCTTTATGCCGGGCAGGTCGCTTGCCTAAGGCCTTGATTTATCGTTGTTTGATCACCACGATGCCATCGAATCGGGGAATTATATGAAGAAAATAGAGGAAAAAAGCCGGTTTATCGAGCTAAGAGCCAAAGGCTATAGCTTAGCTCGAATTGCCTCCGAATTAGGGGTGTCCAAGCAGACACTGATTAACTGGCAGAAAGAGTTTTGTTTAGAAATCAGTAATATGCGTGCTTTGGAGCATGAAGCTTTGCTGGAGCAGCATAAATTGAGTTTAAGAGCGCGCACAGAGCTTTTCGGCGAATTTCTCTCCAAGGTAAGAGAAGCGGTTAATAAAACAGACTTGTCCAGCCTACCTCCTGCCAAGCTATTCGATCTCTATGCAAAGATGCTGGCAGCTAATTTAGCACAAGGCTT
>JACCDG011875142.1_pt1 | contig 26433 bp, 27 predicted proteins | sample 7442471 | NCBI WGS metagenome assembly JACCDG01 (sample SAMN15323444, study PRJNA562643) | freshwater metagenome | isolation source: river surface water | place: USA:Blue River Watershed | collected 2017-08-17 | reverse complement strand
ATTAGACGCGAGGTGTCGCGTCTCTACAAAATGGGATTGATTAGACGCGAGGTGTCGCGTCTCTACAAAATGGGTCTAATTAGACGCGAGGTAATGTGTCCCTACAAACGTTAAAAATAATGAATTGCTCGAACGCGGTAGAGTTCGTTTTTCCGTGCTTCTCGGTAGGATCCGTCAATGAATAATTGCAACCAAGCAATATTTTGATCGGTAATGATCGTGCCTTGATATTCCGTAGATGACCAATAGAGATCTGTTTTGTCGATTCCTCCTATTTTATCAGCTTGTAGGTATATTTGATTCAATTCATCTTTACTTGGCAAGAACCAATCTGAATATCCACCGTAACTATAGTTTGCGCACAACTTGGCGGCGGAATTAGGTGTGCTGCACATTCGTACAATTTCAGCAGAATTCGCTTTTCCAGAACCGATGTATTCTGAGCGGGCTTTGGTAATTGAAAATCCTTGACATCCCCAATAGGTCGATTTGCTCACATCTTCAGGACTTACCACAAATCCATGTTGTTCTCCGCGTACATAGCCTGGGTCTGATTCTTTGAAGAAATATGTGATGACACCCCCTTGATGAAAGTCGCCTATTTTCAAGGTTTCAGCCGATGGGTTTGTTGGGGCCACGGGTGTCGATGGGTCAGTAATAACGACAGGTGAACTGGATTTTGTTTTAAAGCTTATTGTTGTTCCATACACAACGCCTTTGGTATTGATTGCATAGGCGACTACGAAATAGGTTTTATTTTCGGATAGATTTGCCAAATAATAACTGAATGCCCCTTTGCCGATTGCCACAGCGAATTTCAAATTGTTGATGGTTGGATTCGGTACGATGCTCACGCAAAATCCTTTTTCTGTTACCGGTGTATTTCCTTCTGCTGTAACGGTTCCTGTAAGCACGGCGCCATGAATAGCGATATCGGTCACCGAAACCGTTTTAACACTGGCATAGCTATATTCGCCCGTTGTAAAGGGGATGGGTGCCCCATAGGCAGTTCCTTTTTTATTGGTCGCGAACGCTCGCATGTAATACAATACATTCGTTTTTAGATTGGTAACAAGCAAACGGTAAGCCCCTATATTGCCCGGAATGATAAATTTTTGACAATCGCTCAAATCTTCTTTATCTAGACAAAGTAAAAATCCACGTTCGGTAATATTGTCACCTCCATTATCAAGGACTTCACCTTGTAGATTTGCCGTTGTATTGGTTACGTCATTCACCGCGATGCTCGAAACGATGGGTGGGCTAAAATCATTCGTTGTAAAGTTCAATTCACCTCCATAACTGATGCCTAGTGCATTGATGGCATAAGATTTTACATAATAGCTGGTATTCGCATTTAGTCCGGGAAGTATGTTGTCAAATGGGCCTTCGCCAACGCCAGTGGGAACCTTGTTGTCTTGTACGGTTGGGTTCGGCTTGGTGCTGAAGCAAAAGCCTCGTTCGGAAACAAATTTGCCGCCATCATAGCCGACGATGCCGGCTACTTGACAGGAATTAATATAGACGTTTTTGATTCGATCTGTGCTGACCTCCGGCAGGGTATATTCGCGTGTACTGAAGGTTTTGATGGTTCCAAGCGTCGTTGTTTCTGAGTTTTTGGCGAAGGCAACGAACGAGTAAAGTGTTTCGGCTGTTAAACCTGTAACCAGGGCTGCAAAGTCACCGATGCCAGCACTTGCGTTGACTTTGTGCTTGAGCAGTTCTTCGGGTTTGTTGTGATCCGCATAATAAAATCCACGTTCGGTAATACCAAGAAGGTCTTCTGTAGCGTTAAAACCTTGTAGGGTTACAGATGCCGCTCGTGGATTAATCGCCTCTTTGGTTTGTACGTTTGGGGCAATGGGTAATTGGTCTTTTTTGCAGGATACAAAAAATAAGGCAAACAAAAGCCAATGAAGAATGTTTCTAGAACTACGCTTGTGCATGTAATCTTTGACACTAGGTCAAGGAAAATTTGCGGTAATATTAATGAAATAATATGGGAATTTAAGTGCTATCCTGACAACAAACAGGTATTGCGAACGAAGATTTTCGTAAATTGCCGCATAATAATTCATTGTAGTCTATCGGTCGACTTTCGAGTTAATCCATAGTTACATAGAAAAAAATTAGAACTAGGATTATTGAAAACCTCCCTGATTTTCGGGGAGGCTTTTTTTATCTAATATGAGCGAAGATTTCGCAGATATTGACCGAAAGTGCTTTTGATATTTTATATACTTGGTATAGGCTGGTGTTGATTTGCCCTAATTCGATTCGGCTGAGTTGGGTATATTCCATACCCGCCTCTGCTGCAAGCTTTTCGATGGTCATTCCTTTTGAATTCCGAATTGTTCGGATATTCAATCCTACCATTTTACTTATTTCATGCTTGCTTGATTCCATGCCACAAATTTGACGTACTCTCGTAACGCTCGCAATGTCAAATTTGTGGCATGTATTGTCTAATATTTTAAAGAATTAGTTAAATATTTTGACTTCGACAGGAATTATCGATGATAGGGCGATTGAATTGTTTATTTAGCGGTTTTGCTATTTTTTCTTAGCAATCAGCTCTTTTAATTGAGATTTATTTATGTTATGATGCAAACTGTAATACTTAGAGCGTCGATCGTATTCTGTCGACTGTCTCTCTATACTTTCATTTACATTAAAAATCATTTTAAGTTTAACATTCAAGTCTTTGAGAAATAAATGACGTCGCTGACGTTGATTTTCCTTGGATAGTTTTTCAATACGCAGTATTTCATTCGTTTCTGAGACAGATAGGGCTTTGGATTCGCTATCCGTGATCCTTGTTAGAAATCGAATTTCCAAGGTGTCAAAGTGTATGGATAGTCCATATTGCTCAAATGAAATTTGGCCTGTTTCCCGATTGGGCATGGCTGGCATTGGATCAACGGGTACAGGGGTTTTTCGGATTTTTTTAAATTTCATTCCAACGGTTAGTCCAATCGCTAGAGCCAAGATAGTTGCTGTAAATAATTCCATAAGATTTAAACTTAATGTATGGTAAGTCCTATTTTCCTCCAAAGTAATATGTCAAATCTGCCACAATGTGTTATATCGGTTATAACAGTGTAAAATTTATTTAACGGTCATTTTAAGGAATTTAGGATGGATGTACTCAATTATGTTATTACGGTTATTGATGTATTGTAACTATTGGATTCAATTCTTTTGTGATGTTTTTATTGCTTGAATCCTTTCTGCTTGCACGCTTTTGCAATCTGGGACTCAGGGCGGCGAAGCCGTGAATTAGCTTAATTAATTCTACTACATTTAAAATACCATCTATGTGTTCTAAAAGTTTACTTTGGGTTGCATTTGTAACTTTCTTTTTAGCTTCTTGTGGTCTCAATCGAGAACTGGCTTACTTTAAGGGCCAACAAGACACTACGCTAACATTGGTTCAACAATCATATGAGCCAAAAATCCAGCAAGGAGATATTTTATTTATTGGCATTAACAGCTCGGATCCGCAAAGTTCAGCTCTGTTCAATAGTGTTAATGCGGTTCCTGCCAACAATGCGGCTGGAGCCAACTTCATGACACAGAGTGTTACGCCGGGCTTACTCGTTGATAATCAAGGTAATATACAATTGCCAAAAATTGGTAAGGTTTTTGTAAAAGGATTGACAAAATCTGAATTAACCAATGCGCTGCAAATTGCATTAATTCCATACCTGAAAGATCCTGTTGTCAGTATCCGTTTTATGAATTACCGGGTGACGGTATTGGGTGAGGTGGTACGTCCGTCGACATTTAATGTGTCTAATGAGCGGATTTCTGTGTTGGAAGCGCTGGGAATTGCGGGTGATTTGACCGCCTATGGAAATCGTAACAATATTCTCATTATACATGAAAATGAAGGAAAGAAAGAATTTCATCGCGTCAATTTAAACAAGATGGACTTATTTCAATCCAAGCATTTTTACCTTCAAAGCAATGATGTGGTTTATGTAGAGCCCAACAAAGCTAAATCCTACCTCGGTAGTGAAACGTCGGTTTATCTACCGGCCATTATCAGCAGTGCGACCTTGCTCGTACTTGTTATCAACAATTTCTTTAAATAGTTTTTCATGCAATCAGAATTTGATGATTCATTTACTATGAATCAATCGCAGGAAGGTAATTTGTTCACGCAAATTGCACAAACTTATTTGCCTTTCTGGCCAGTATTTGTCTTGACACTTTTATTAAGTGGTTTCGGTACATTTTTTTATTTGCGATACACGGTTCCTGTGTATCAAATCAATGCCAAATTATTGGTCAAAGATGAAAAGAATGGGGCAGGGGCAGCTCAAATGTTGGACGCTTTGGATATTTTTGGTGACAAGAAGGTGGTTGATAATGAAATTGAAATTATTCGATCAAGCCCTTTGATGGATGAAGTGGTACGTAACCTTAACCTGTATACGACTCAAATTCATCAGGGAAAGGTCATGGATTCCGAACTGTATGGTACAAGCGCTCCTTTAAGCATTATCGCATTTCAAAAAGATTCAGTGGAACAAGTTCGAGAGGCAATTCCTGTGGAGATTGACTTTCAGCAAAAACGTTTTAGTATTCGAGGAAAATTCTATCCATTGGGTTCATTTGTTCGAATCAATGGGCAACGTTTTTTAATAGATCTAAACCCTAAATTTATTCTTCCGGAAAAATCGCCTACTCCCTATCCTATTTTATTGAAGACGCATGCGGTTTCACAAGTCTCATCTCAGTTGCTCGCTTCCTTAAAAGCAGAGGCTAGTACCAAAAAATCGACTGTGATTTACTTAAGTATGGAGACGACGGTTCCTCAAAAGGGGAGGGATGTTCTAAATCAATTATTCAAGGTCTATGATGCCTTTGCGATTGAGGATAAAAATTTGGTTGCTAAGAATACGTTACGTTTTGTTGATGGGCGTTTGGGTTTAGTGGCAGATGAATTGGAGAAAGTTGAGGAAAACATCAAAGATTATAAGACGCGTGAGGGGATTGTCAATATTGGTGAGCAGGGTAAGTTGTTCCTGGAATCGGTTAAAGAACATGATCAACGGTTATCCGAGATTGGGATTCAGTTATCCGTTTTAGATGATATTGAAAAATATGTAACGGCAAAAAAGCCGAGTAGCGCTGTGGTCCCATCGTTGATGGGGATTAACGATGCAACATTGGTACAGTTATTAACCAAATTGTATGAGACAGAATTGCAATTATCACGCATTTCTAAAGTAACGGGTGGTCAGTCTGATTTACAAGAACAATTGCGCGATGAGATTGCAGCTTTGAAGCCTTCCATCTTAGAGAATTTGGGAAATATTCGAGATAATTTGTTGACAGCTAAAAAGAATTTACAAGGTAAGCTAAAGGAAAGTAATCTTATCTTGGGTGAAATACCGTCCAAGGAAAAGGCATTGGTGGAGATTAGTAGGCAGCAAGCGATAAAAAATACGATATATATCTTTTTATTGCAAAAGCGGGAAGAGTCTGCCTTGTCCTCAGCCTCTGCTATTGCAGATAGTCGGGTGGTGGAACCCGCCGTAATTTCAGATGCTCCAATAAAGCCTAAACGGAATATCGTTTATCTAATTGGATTGGTATTGGGAATAGCATTGGGTGTCTTGTATGTTTTGTTTAAGGAGACCTACAATCCAAAAGTCTTGTTCCGGGGGGATATCGAAAGACGTGTGCAGGCTCCGATATTGGGGGAGCTTGCTCAAGGGGAAGCTGAGCATCATATTGTGGTGAAGGATGGTCAACGTACTATATTGGCGGAGCAGTTTCGAATGCTGAGAACCAACTTGGCCTATTTAGGTTTGAATCAAGCCAAAGGCAATGTGATTCAGGTGACTTCATCGATTTCAGGGGAGGGGAAATCCTTTGTCTCTGGAAATTTAGCCGCGACAATCGCCTTGACCGGTCGCTCGGTCTTGATTATGGAATTAGACTTGCGTAAACCTAAGGTTCGTCAGTATTTTGGGTTGGCGAAGGGAGCCGGGGTCACGGATTACCTGATTGATTTAGCCTCAGAAGAGGAAATTATCCAATCTGTCCCTACGGTAGAAAATCTTTATTTGGTATCTGCAGGGTCGATTCCACCTAACCCAACGGAATTGTTGGGCGGAGATGCCTTTCAGCAATTAATGGAACGCTTGAAACAGCGTTTTGATTACATTGTGATGGACACCGCACCGATCTCCTTGGTGACGGATTCGCAGGTACTAGCGCATCATGCCCAGGCTACCCTTTATGTATTGCGTCATAATTACACGACCAAAAATTACCTAGATTTTATTCAGCAACTCTTTGTTGCTAAGAAATTCAATCAGTTGAACCTTGTCTACAATGGACTTAAGCCACGCGGGGTGAAGATGTATGGGAAGGGTTATGGGTACGGTTATGGGTACGGTTACGGCTATGGCTATGGATACGGCTATGGCTATTATGCAGAGGATAAAAGTGCCAAACGTACTTTATGGTCAAAGATTAGTCGATCCAATAAATCGTAGTATGGATATAGTAAATGTATTGTTGTCTGGTGGAGTCGGTAGTCGCTTATGGCCTTTATCGAGAAAATCTTGTCCCAAACAGTATTTGCCAATTTTTGAAGGCAAGTCCTTATTTGAACTTTCCGTTGAACGGAATGAGCCTATTGCCAGTCACACAATCATCGTAGGTAATGCGTCAACGATGCATCTTGCCAAGCAATTCATTAAGTCAAAATCAACGAGTAAGGTACGATTTATTACGGAGTCATCGCCTAGAAATACGGCCGCTGCGATTTGTTTGGCCTGTTTGGATTTAGCCCCGACCGATATTGTTTTGGTATGCCCATCGGATCACATGATTGGAGATTCGAAAGCTTATTTACAAGCTATACACAAGGCGTATCAATTGGCGTGCAAGGAATATATTGTGACCATTGGTATCGCTCCAAATAATCCTGAAACGGGATATGGATATATTCAATATAAAGGCAATGATGTCTTGGCATTTCGAGAAAAGCCAAGTTTGGAAAATGCCACGCATTACCTTGAATCTGGCGATTTTTTATGGAATGCAGGTATATTTTGTTTTCAGGCGGGTGTATTTTTAAAGGAGTTAGAAAGCTATGAGCCAGAAATTTTGACCAAAACAAAGCAAGCATGGGCAGCCCAAGAAGAGGGTTTTATACCTGTGGAGTATATGGATCAAATACCTTCGAAAAGTGTGGATTATGCTGTCATGGAAAGGAGTCAACGCTTGAAAGTTGTTGCGACAGAAATGGGCTGGTCAGATTTAGGCTCTTTTGACTCCATGTGGGATTACCAAGAAAAAAATCAGCAAGCGGAAAATGTTGAAAATTCAAATTTTGTGATTAGCCAATCCTCCAAACATATTGAATTGATTGGTGTTGAAAATCTGATTGTTGTCGAAACGGAGGATGCCATCTTAGTGGTTCCTAGGTACCAGAGTCAAGCGGTAAAGGATGTTTATGAACGTTTGCAGAATCAAAATTCACAATTTGTATAATTTAAGACATAATTAAGGAAACATTTTTACTATTTATTTTGATTAAATATTTTTTTTGGTTTTGATAAGCATATGAAAATTTTAGCATTATTACCTATGAAAGGTAATTCAGAACGAATTCCGAATAAAAATTTAAGAAATTTTGCCGGTAAACCATTGTATCATAGGATTTTGCAAACTTTATTAAGTTCAAAATATATTAATAATGTAATAGTAAATACTGATAGTGATGCCATCAAATTAGATATTCTCAATCATTTTGATTCTAGGGTCATTATAATAGATAGGCCAAAGAACATTTGTGGAGATTTTGTTTCCATGAATAAGGTTATTGAATGCGATATTAAAGTTTTTGATGCAGATTTTTATTTTCAAACTCATAGTACTAATCCTTTGTTAAGTATCAAATCGATAGATGATGCTATTGAAAATATGATGTTATTCTACAAGGAATCAAAGCACGATTCTATTTTTTCCGTCACGAAATTACAAACTAGATTATATTCGGTTGATTGTTCTCCGTTAAATCACGATCCAAATTCTTTAATGCGAACTCAGGATTTGGACCCTTTATTTGAAGAAAACTCTTGCTTTTATTTGTTTTCAAAAGATTCATTCTATAATTCAGGAGGGAAAAGAATTGGTTTAAACCCATTTATGTTTGAATTGAATAAAATTGAATCTATCGATATTGATGAAAAAGAAGATTTTTTATTAGCGGAAGCCATGTATAATAAGTTGTTATGATTGTAGATAAAATTTATAATTGGGATCGCTATTTTAAAAATGAAATTTTCTCAAAAATTTTTGAGGAATTAAAAGAGTATAGTGTTGGTACGCCCAATGGAACATATAGATCGAATGAAAATTACTATTTTAAAGTAATGTCATATGATACTAAAATTGAACCCACAATAATCGAATCTCATGTGAAAGAAGTAGATGTCCATGTTTTATTGTTTGGTACAGAAAAAATCGAAATTTATTTGCCTGAGCATGTAACCATAAGTGAGACATATAGTACTAAGACTGATTGTCAGTTTTATAATCTTAGTTCGGAACCTTGTCAAGAAATAATATTGAATCCGGGTTACATGGCGATTTTCTTTTCTAATGATATTCATCGACCTCAAATTGCTGTTGTAGAAGAAATACAAACGATAAAAAAAATTGTAATTAAAATAGATGAAAAACTTTTTACATAAAAACAGTTCTTTAAAACAGAAACTTAAAAAACAGGATTTATCAATAGGATCTTGGCTTACAATTCCTCATCAATCAGTTGTTGAAATTTTAAGTACTGCTGGTTTTGAGTGGCTTACGATTGATTTGGAGCATGCTGCAATAAGTATCGAAACTGTTATGAATTTAATTGGACATATTCAGGGTAACGGAATGCAGGCTTTGGTTAGAGTTAGTAAGAATGAAGAAGTTGTAATCAAAAGAGTTCTTGATGCAGGAGCGGATGGTATAATTGTCCCTATGATACTAAATAAAGAGGATGCTCTTTTGGCAGTTAATTATGTCAAATATCCTCCAGAGGGTAAACGAGGTGTCGGACTTAATCGAGCCCAAAAATATGGTATAGCATTTCCTGAGTATCAAGATTGGGTAAATAATGAAGTTGTAATTATTGCTCAAATAGAGAATATACAGGCTGTTGAAAACCTAGAAGATATTCTCAATGTTAAGGGTATCGATGGAATTATTGTAGGACCATATGATCTATCAGCTTCTATGGGTTTTCCTGGCGAATACAATCGTGAAGATGTTAAAGCTGCTTTATCAAGAATTGATGAAATTGCCAAAAAAATGAAAAAACCACTTGGTTTCCATGTTATTGATTCAGACCATTCAAAAACGGTGGAAAAAATAAATAAAGGTTATTCTTTTGTAGCCTTCAGTTTAGATTTCTTCTTTTTAGGTGACAAAGCAAGAGAAGAAATGAAAGCATTATCTAGTAAGTTAATTTGAAAAAGGTATTAGTTTTCGGGGGATTTGGATTTATAGGTTATTACTTGGTAAAAGAACTAATTCAGCGAAATTATGTTGTAAGTGTTGCCGATATAAATATTAATGAAGAATTGTTTTCACAAGTAAGTTTTTATAAATGCAATATATCCAACGAAGAAGAAGTTAATCATGTTTTCAAAAAATCAAATTTTGACATTGTATACAATTTAGCAGGCTTTTCCAATTTAGATCAGGCTATTGGAAACCCTTTAAAAACAATGCAGCTAAATATTATTGGTAATATCAATATTATTGAAGCATGTTTAGCTAATAACTCACCAAAATTTATATATGCAAGTAGTGCCTATGCGGTAAGTAATAAAGGATCTTTTTATGGGATTAGTAAACTAGCTTCAGAAAAAATCATCGAAGAATACAACAAAAAGCATAATTTAACTTTTGTTATTTTACGCTATGGATCTGTTTATTCTGAGAGAGCATACGATAATAACTACATTTACAATTTAGTGAAAGGAGCAGTTATTAAAGGCGAAATTAATCATAATGGTGATGGCAATGAATATCGGGAGTATATTCACGCTGCAGATGCTTCAAAACTTTCTGTTGATGTCATAGAAACAGATCTATATAATAATATTCATGTAATTTTGACAGGTACAGAAAGGATTAAAAGAATAGATTTATTTAATATGATTAAAGAAATATTAAATGATAATGTAGAGGTAAAATGTATTAACAAAGGTTATGAAAACCACTATAAATTTACACCATATTCTTTTGACCCATCTGTTAGTAAAAAATTAATTGCAAATCCTCATATTGATATGGGCCAAGGTTTGTTAGAATGTATTAGAGCAGTTCATGAAAATCAATAAAACTATATATTTTAAAAATACAAACACTGATTTTGACAAGTTTGCTTCAGATTATTTATTTGAAAAATTTAAAATCCTTGAAAAGGAAAATCAGGGAAAAATAAATATTGCATTATCTGGTGGTAGCACGCCTTTACCAATATTAGAAAACCTTCAAAACGAAGATTTAACATGGTCTAGATATAATTTTTTTTTAGTGGATGAGCGTTGTGTGACGAATGAAGATTCATCTAGTAACTTTGGCAATATTCAAAAAGTGTTCTTTAGTAAAATCAGCTCTGCAAAATTTTCGGTGGTGAAAGATGGATTTTCTTATTTTCAGTCGATATCAAGATATAAAGATGAAATTATAAAACATGTGCCAATTAGTACAAATGGCTTCCCTGTGTTTGATTTGATTCTTTTAGGAATGGGAGATGATGGTCATACCGCATCATTATTTTCTGGAACAAAAGCACTTTTTGAAAAAAAAGAATTTGTTGTATTTAACGAAGTGCCTCATCTTCAAACTGTGCGCATAACACTTACTTTTCCTGTACTTAAAAGTGCTAAAGAAGTGATTGTAATTTTGAAAGGAGAAAATAAGATAAAAATAGTAAAGGAAATGTATTCTGGAAAACCCTCTAATTATCCTATTAGTAAGGTGGCTAAAGCACATTCAAATATAAAATGGTTAATAGGATAAAATATGAGAATTAAATACATTCTCTTTGATTTTGATGGTGTTCTAGCGGAATCTGTAGGTATAAAAACTGAAGCTTTTAGACAAATGTATTTGTCATATGGTGAAGATTTCGCTCAAAAAGTTGTCGATCATCATTTGGCAAACGGTGGAATGTCAAGATATGAAAAGGTTCAAGTTTACAATGGTGAATGGTTGGGTGAGGAATTAAATCAAAAAAATATACAACAACTCACACAAAAATTTAGTGATTTAGTTGTTGAGGGAGTTGTAAATTCAAAAGAAGTTACAGGAACTTCTGATTTTTTAAATTCATCAAAAGATTATAAAAATTATATAATAACTGGTACCCCTACAATAGAGATTAAAAAAATATTAGAATGTCGAAATATGAATCATTTCTTTGAAAAAATATATGGTTCGCCTGAAAAGAAAGATTATTGGGTCAAAGAAATATTAAAAAATGAGAATATTTTACCAGAGCAATGTGTATTTGTAGGTGATGCAATAGTTGATTACAAAGCAGCTCTAGGAAATAATATCACATTTATATTACGTGAAACGAAAGAAACTGAAAAATTATTTAAAGCTTTTAGGGGATATAGAATTAAAGATTTGACCTCATTACATACAATTTTGAATGAAATTCAAAATGATCAATTAAAAGAAATAATGTAAATTATTTACGATGAAAATATTACTTACGTCAACTTCTTTTCAAGATACACCGGGTTCACATCATGATTTGTTGAATTCTCAAGGGTTTGAAATTGATGTATTAAGAGGTCCTTTAACTGAAGAAGTATTGTTACCTATTATACAAAAATATGATGCTGTTATTTGTGGAGATGATGAATATACTGAACAAGTTTTAAGCAAGGGTAAGCAAGGCAAGTTGAAATACATTTCAAAATATGGTGTAGGATTAGATAGAATAGATTTAGATACGGCAAATAAATTAGGAATTCAAGTAAAAAATTGCCCTGGTGTTAATCAGGTTTCAGTTTCTGAACATGTGTTGGCTTTACTTTTTACTTTTGAGAAAAATATTCATTTGCAAAATGAAACAACCAAAATGGGGAGTTGGGCTAGAATTACTGGAAATGAAATTCAAGGAAAAACAATTGGAATTATTGGATTAGGGGCCGTTGGAAAAGAATTGGTCAAAAAATCTTTAGCATTAGGTATGAAAGTTATTGGTTTTGATTTGATAAAAAACGTTGATTTTATAGCAGCCAACCCACAGATGATTTTTACAGAAAACATTGAAGATATTTATATTCATGCAGATATTATTAGTTTACATATTCCACTTACTGTGAAATCAGAAAAGTTTATTAATGAGGATGTGATATTTAATAAATTGAAAAATAATCCAATTATAATTAATACATCTAGAGGAATGCTAATCGATGTTGATGCTGTCATTAAAGGTCTTTCAGAAGGAAAAATAAGAGGATATCTGACGGATGTACTTGCCATTGAACCAATTGAAAAAAACGAAAAACTTAAAGGTGTTGAAAATGTAATCATAACTCCGCACGTTGGTTCAAGAACTTATCAAAGTGTGGTACGACAAGGTACAATGGCTGTTGAAAATTTAATAATTTTAATAAATGCTTAATTTGACACTATTTTGTTTAAAAAGCATTTAAATTGGTTTTTAAATTCGCCTACAATTACTACTTGGTTCAGTTATAGCACCAAAGCATTTACGTTGTTCGGAGTTTTGCCATTGGTGTTAAAAAAAATCTCTGATGCTGATATCGTTTTGTGGTATTTATTTTCAACAATTGTCATTATACAAAGTCTAGCTGATTTAGGTTTCCGTCAAACTTTTTCGAGGTTCATATCTTATGCACACGAAGGAGTAAAGGACTTAATTGCAATAAATGATCTCTCCTCAAATCATTTAAATTCAGAAGCTAATCAGCCAAATATTGATTTACTAAACCGTATCGTGTCTTGTATGAAACACATATATTGGCCATTAACATGTTTAGTTTTTATATTGATGATTACGTTTGGTACTTGGTTTATATATAAACCAATTCAAGCCTCCAATAATGTTAATCAATCCTGGTTAAGTTGGATAATTTTAGTTCTGGTTTCTTCTATTACATTTTATGGTAAATTGTACCTTAATTTTCTCGAGGGTATTTTCAAAATTGCTTTGGTTAGACGCGTAGAAATATTGACATCTTCAGGTGCTATTGGATGTAGTATTTTGGTTCTCGTTTTTGTACCAACTTTATTAAACCTTATCATTGTTAATCAGGGATGGTTACTAATATCAACTTTTCGGGATTATTACTTATGTAGAAAAGTAGAAAATGGATTGTATCTAAAAGTATCAAAACCTTTACCATTCGAAAAAGATATTTTTTCAATTATATGGCAGCCAGCCTGGCGTAGTGGTGTATCAGGATTAATGTCAATAGGACTAACAAACGTAACTGGTCTTATATTTGCGCAAATTGGCAGTACTGCCTCAGTCGCTTCCTATCTTTTATCTTTAAGAATTATAACGCAGATAAGAGATTTTTCAATGGCCCCTTTTTACAGTAAATTACCTCTAATGGCGATGCTAAGAGCAAAAAATGAACTTAGTACATTGTTAAAAGTAGTTAAGAAAAGTATGTTTTTAAGTAATTTCGTTTTTATTCTTGGCGTTATTTTTGTTGGCATATTTTCTGATTATTTATTGAATTTAATTAATAGCAAAGTACATTTTGTAACTCAGGAAATGTGGCTATTACTGAGCTTTGCATTTTTAGCCCATAGGTTTGGAGCTATGCATATGCAGGTTTACCTCTCAACAAATCATGTGATTTCACATATAGCCGACGGAGTTTCCGGAATAATTTATGTTGTCGTTTCCCTGTTTCTATCAAAATCTCAAGGTATATATGCTATTCCAATTGGAATGATTGCAGGTTATTTAGGTTTTTATTCCTGGTATGCGGCCAAAAACTCTTACAAATCATTAAAAACTAGTTTTTGGAATTTTGAGAAGAGTGCTTCTTTAGTTCCTATTGTTTTGATGTTAATTTATACAATAACTTTATTTTTTATACTCAATGATTGAAAACCCAATTTTGCAGACTTATGATACAGCCAATCCTTATAGAAATTCTTTGAAAAATATTTTTGATAGATTAAAATGGGATATAGATTTAGAATCATGGAAATCACGGTTAAACCTTAAAAAATTGCATAACAGACATCGAGGTCAAAATGCAGTTATTTTATGTAATGGCCCTAGTTTACTTAAAACAGATTTTAATCTATTAAAAGATACATACACTTTTGGACTCAATAAAATTAATTTATTATTTGATAAGAATGATTTTCGTCCTAATTCTATAGTAGCTGTAAATAAATTTGTTGTAGAGCAGAATAAGTTTTTTTTCAATAAAACACAAATTCCTTTGTTTATAGACAGCTTGAGTAAACAACATATAAAATCAAGAGATAATGTTACTTTTCTTCATTCAACTAATCAGGTGAAATTTGCTAGAGACGTATCAGTTAGTTTGTGGCAGGGTGCAACAGTAACGAATGTCGCACTTCAATTGGCTTTTCATATGGGGTTTGAAAATGTTGCTTTGGTAGGATGCGATCACAATTTTGCTGTGAAAGGTCCAGCTAACCAAATAGTTATTTCAGGTGAAAAGGACGAATCTCATTTTGATCCTAATTATTTTGCGCGAGGTTTAAAGTGGCAGCTTCCTGATTTGGTTGCAAGTGAATATGGATATGCTCTCGCAAGAGAAACATTTAAAGCATCAGGTAGAAATATTTACAATTGCACTGTTGGAGGGGAATTAGAAGTGTTTGAAAGGAAATTATTATCTGATTTTTGCAAATAAAATGAAAAATATAAATGGTGAAAATAATGTGATTTTTATTTCTCTTTTTTATGTGACATTATTATTACAATCTTTAATCCCATTAAATAATGTTGTCGAAGTACTGTTGCTTCAAAATATTTATATTAATCGTAATCAAATTAAATTATTATTTCAGGAGCGTTTTGTAATGTTCTGTTTTGCAATAAGTGGAACTGTTTCATTTTTAATGCATTCTAATGATTCATTCTTTTCTTATTTCCATATTTGTGTTATAATGCCAATATTGTTGTACTTAAGTGGAAAATTAATAAATGGTAAAATTGAATTAAAGAAAATTATTTATATCATATCATTTATATGTTTAATAATATTGACAATATCTATTATTTCAACCCCTTTAGATGTTGAAATTAAGGAAGAATCGTGGTCTGATGAGCATTCTAGAATGTTTTGGTTGTTTTTTAACCATAACGTTGTTTATGGGGGTACAGATATAATAGGTATGTTGATTCCAAGTTTTTTTATTTTCTTTTTTAAATCTGAAACACTTACACAAAAAATTATAAAAATATGTACATTTTTTCTGTTGCTTTTTTGCATTTATAAGGCAGAAACTAGAACGTCATTATTATATATATCTGCGATAATTATCTATCATTTTAGAAAATTGAAGCTTAATGATTTTATAATTTCTGGTACCTGTATACTCATATTAATATTGGTATTAAGTTCTATCGTTGATTTATCCTCTTTTATTCCCGATAGATTCACATTAGACTATAATAAAGAAGCTGGTTTAAATTCCCGAGATTTAATTTGGGCATCTGCACTGGTTGTAATTATTGAAAATGCGAGCGGAGTAAATTCTCCTTTTTTACAGGTTCTAGGTGTAAAATTCAGTCCGCATAATAATTTTCTAACATATTGGATATTGTTTGGTTGGATTACGGGTTTAATTATCACCTATATTTTTGTTTCAATTGAGATTTATGTATTAACTAAGTTGAAAAATATGCTTTTTTTGAAATTTTTTTTAACATTATTATTTATAAATTTTTTTATTGAATCAATGGTTTTGACAACACCATTTACTTATAATTTTTATGCCCTATTAACAGGTTTTATGTTAAATAACAGATCTCAATATGGGAAACAGCAATAATTTAATATTTAAATTTTAAGTGGGAAAAATAACAATTATTACAGCCACATATAATTCTGAAAAGTATTTAGAAGAATCTATAAAATCAGTTATTTCTCAACTTAGTAAAGATGATGAATATATAATTATTGATGCTTTATCAAGTGATTCAACTATGGAGATTATTAGTAAATATTCGGATTCAATAAATTATTGGATAAGCGAAAAAGACGAAGGGATTTACGATGCTTGGAATAAAGGTTTAAAAGTTGCCACAGGCGATTGGATCATGTTTATAGGAAGTGATGATTTCTTAAAACCCAATGCATTAAAACTCTATAAAGAATTTATTTATGATTACGTTTCTAAAGATTGTCTGTATATCAGCTCAAAAATGGAGCTGGTAGATGAAAATAAAAAAAAAATTAGGATAATAGGATGGCCTTGGGTTTGGGGAATTTTTAAGCGTTTTAATAATATTGCTCATCCAGGGTCATTGCATGCCGTTGGATTATTCGAAAAATATGGTAATTATGATACCAGCTATAAAATCTGTGGAGATTACGAGCTTTTGCTAAGGCCAAAAGAAAGACTTAATGCAATGTTTTTAGATAAAATAACAATTGAAATGACTTATGGAGGGGCAAGTTCAAATCCTATAATGTTCAAAGAACATTATAAAGCAGTTATTAACACTGCAAATACATCAAAATTGATTGCTACGTGTGATTTTTGTGTACAATTTTCAAAAACTTATATCAAAAACTTATTTAGAAAAATAGGTATAAACATTAAATACAGAAATCAATACTAATTATATATTCCAATTATTTATATTGAAACTTATATTGTTATCAAATAGATAATCCTATTTAATTATTTAAATACTCCTGCTTTGGAAAAAACTTAATAACTCTTCAATCAAATTCCGAAGCTTATTGAGCAAATTTAGTTCAAAATAAAAAATAGAATGTTTAATATAATTGTTGTCAATTCTCGATTTTTAACTCAACCTATTTCCGGAGTTCAGCGTTTTGCTATTGAAATATCAAAAGAGCTGAAAAAAAGTAATTTAAAAATTGTTTTCCTAGCCCCCAAAAATATTTTACACCATGAATTGGCTGAAGAGCTCGATGTGAAACTGCTTGGTAAGTTAAAAGGACATCTTTGGGAGCAAATTGAGTTGCAAGCTTATGTTTTTAAACACCATGCTTTTTTAATATCATTTTGTAACACTGGGCCGTTTTTTGTTAAAAACCAAATTGTAACAATTCACGATTTATGTTTTAAAATTCATCCAGAGTGGTTTTCAAAAAGCTTCTCCTTGTTTTATAATTTATTGATACCGCAATTAGTTAAAATTTCTAAAGCAATAATTACTGTGAGCAATGTCTCAAAAAACGAACTTATGTTAATGTTTAATGTTCCTGAAAAAAAAATTATTGTTATCTATAATGCTGTAGCATCTATTTTTGAAGAAAAAGGAATGACAAATATAGTAGAAAGCGAGAGACCAATTATAGATGATTATATATTAACTGTTTCATCTCACCATCCAAGAAAAAATTTTGACCGCCTTGTTAATGCCTTTAAAAACATTAAATATGAAAAACTTAAATTATGTATTGTTGGCAACATGTATGAAAATTTTAATTCAAAAGAATTATCAGATGTTGATAATGTTTTATACTTGAAAAATATTTCTGATGAAGAATTATTAGGTTATTACAGACATGCAAAAGTTTTTGTTTTTGCAAGTTTATATGAAGGATTTGGAATACCAATTATTGAGGCTCTGAAGTTAGGCAAACCAGTTTGTATTTCCGATATTCCCGTTTTTCATGAAATTTGCAATCAAAATGCTTTGTATTTTGACCCTTATAATGTTGAAGATATAAGAGAAAAAATACTTCAAATTTTAAATAATCCGAAGTGTCAAAGTAATATTGATTTGAAAAGATTTTCTTGGAAAGATGGAGCTTTAAAAATTTCAAATTTAATAAGAGAGTTGACCTTAGGTTGTTAACTTACATTTTTATAAATAATGTGAAAACTGCATTTATTACTGATTGGTTAGATAAATATGGTGGAGCTGAACGGGTCGTTACAGCAATCAATGAGATTTACGAATTTGATTATTACTATGCTTACGCAAATAAGATGAATCCTGAACTTCAATATAAAACATTTGGTAATCGTGATGTACAAGTTGTTAGTTCTAATTTGCTTTCATTATTTAAATATAATTTTAGAATTTTGATGCCGTTATTTCCATATATCATAAAAAAATTTAATGAGCAAACAAGGCACAATGCGATCGACCTAGTATTAAGTTCTTCTTGGGCAATGTCCAAGGGATATAGATCAGGGAATGAATTGCACATTTGCTACCTTCAAGCGCGTAATTTTAAATATGTTTGGGAAGAAGCAGATCTTTATTTTAAAGGACCATTGAAGTTAGTTTCATTTATCAAAGGATATCTTCAGAGATTTGATCTTAAATATGCACTTAATCCTGATTATTTGATTTCAAATTCTAATTTTGTTAAGAACTGGGTAAAAGAAAAGTATAAAAGAGATTCAGTAGTTATTTATCCACCAGTAGATGTTGAAGATTTCTATATATCAAATACTATTGGAGATTATTATATCACTGTTGGTAGATTAGAGCCTTATAAGCGTTTTGATATTGTTGTTGAAGCATTCACTCAAAATAAAAAAAAATTAATAGTTATTGGGGATGGAACGCAGTTAAATTATTTGAAGTCTATTGCTGGCACAAATATTGAGTTTACAGGATATTTGGAAAAAAATAAAATAAAAGATTATTTATCAAAATCGAAAGCGTTTGTTTTTGCTGGTGTTGAAGATTTTGGGATAGCAATAGTTGAGGCACATGCTTCAGGTATTCCAACATTAGTTTTTTCTGGAGGAGCTGCAAATGAGATTGTTACTTTAGAAAATGGCTTATGTTATGATAAACAGGATTCTGAATCTTTAAACACTAAATTAGTTGATTTTGAAAATCAGTTTTTCTTCTACAATAAAAATAAAATAAGAGAATCATCTCTAAAATTTTCAAAAGACAGATTTAAATGTGAAATGAAAACTTACATTGACTCATTAAAATTAAAGTATTCTCTACGCTTAAATTAATTTCATTTAACTTAGAAAAGTCATTTTGTTAATAACATTTACCTCTTTTTCGATACTTTAAAATACTTTAATATATACATTAGGGTTGAATAATACATTAAAAGACCCGTTAATATTATTTTTTATAGATTTCTTTTGACTAGAAATATTAAATTTTAACAGGCTTTGAATGGTTCTTTTTAAATTTACTTTTCTTGCTCAGTTTTACCTTGCCTAAAGCGTCTTCTTTGTTTATTTTATTAAGAAGAAAACTTGGTTCATACATTTGAAGTAGATATTAAAACGCTATCCCGCTAGTAAACAATTTTGGTTGTATTAATGTGAGCTGTGATTTCAGGAAATCTATATCATTAATCTAAATATATAATTATTTGCAAGTCGAAGTTCGTCAGGAACGCAGGCTATTTGTCGTGCGTAGGTAAATACCGCTTATAATGCAGGGGTGGGGCTTTGTCAATATTGATAGGATAGCGGATATTCACAAGCCTCTGGAAAGATCTAGTTAAGCTTGAGTGTCTTTTATGCTTCTTTAAAGGAGCCTAATCGTTTGTGGAAGCGTTATTTAATTACTAATTCACGTTTTTTGTTCTTGTTTCTAAAGTCGTGGTTATTCAAATCACATTAATTTGAAATTTCATGCTTTCTTGGTTTAAAAAGCAGGAGCCGCGTTTTGCGACACCTTGGGGATTGATTGTAGATATCCATAATCATGTATTACCGGGCATCGATGATGGCTCAGCTGATTTGATCCAGAGCCAATTTCTGTTACAGGGGCTGGCTTCCGTCGGTTTTCAAGAGGTAATAGCCACTCCGCATATTGCCGCAGGTATTTATTTGAATACGCCTGAGACGATTTCATCAGCCTTTTCTACCATTATTGAGGCTGATTTTGAAGAAAAACAAATGCTGCAGGGTTTTTCGGCCGAGTATATGTTGGATGATTATTTTGATCGTCAAATTAGCCGCGGGTTGCTCTGCTTACCTAATGCTGAGCAAAAAAAATATGTATTGGTTGAATTGCCCTACATGGATTTACCATATCATTGGCATGATTCCATTTTTGCGATGCGCAAGGCCAGTTATTTGCCTATTTTGGCTCACCCGGAACGATATTCTTATATTAAACCGAGTGTTATGTTGGAACGATTCCGAGGAACCGGCTTATTATTCCAATTAAACCTTTTGTCATTAAGCGGTTATTACGGTCAGGAGGTAATGAAGTTGGCACACTTTTATTTAAAGGAGGGTTTGTATGAATTTGCTGGATCTGATGTACATCATGCAAATCACTTGCGCGGCCTACAAAAGATGGCGGCAGATCCTGTCCTATCTGATTTAATTGCAGGGTATCCATTTCAAAATAATGCCATTTTTGCTTCGGCGAAACATGCGAGATAATCAACGTTTATTCGGTTCCATGTTACTCATGCTCTTCGATTTGAGCTGTTTTGCAGGAACATATTGGTTAGTAGATTTATTTCAGACGCGTTTCCCTCAAAATGGCTTACGATTTTTAGATCATCATAATATTTGGATTAATGGAACAATTTGGCTGCTTGTTTCTCTTTACTTAGGTGTTTACAGAGCTTATATCACCTATTCACTTGATGTTCTCTTGCGTCAAACGTGGCGCGCGATTATTCTACAACAGCTAATAGTATCACTCTTATTGAAATATAATACGGGTCATTTTTATTTTAAAGAGGTAATCTTTATTAAAATCGGCTTATTATTCTTCTTGATTTTCACCATTCGCTATTTCCTTTTTCAAATTGATTATTTGTTAGAAAACCGAGCGAATCATTTCAATCGCATCGGAATTTATGGCTTAAACCTTGAGGCCATTCAATTAGCTGCGAAGTTTGAGATGCAGTACCATGGTCAAAAATTTGCAGGAATTATACCGTTAGAAAAAGTAATAAGTCAATCGGATAGCGAAGTGCCCATGTATATTCAGGTGCTTAGAGCCGTTGATTTTGCATCAGAATCCAATATTCGAGAATTATTCGTCTGCATACCTTCCCATTTAATCCATGATTTAAACTATTTATTTCATGAGGCAGAAAAAAAGTTTGTCAATTTACATATTGTGCCTTCTGCTAGCGATTACCGACAATGGAAATATCCTACTCATCAAAAAATGGAAATCCGATTTATATCACATCGGCTGAATCCTTTGGATTTGCAATTCAATCGCTTTGTCAAACGTGGTTTCGATGTGATATTTAGTTTGTTGGTTCTTTTGTTTGTTCTCTCTTGGTTGTTTCCATTATTAGCTTTCTTGATCAAATGGCAAAGTCCAGGGCCTGTGATTTTTAAACAACAGCGTACCGGTCGAGGTAACAAGATTTTCTGGTGTTATAAGTTCCGAAGCATGCGGGTGAATGCGGCCAGTGATCGCCAACAAGCAGTAAAGGATGATGCGCGTTTGACGCCTATCGGAGCATTTATTCGCAAAACGAGTTTGGATGAATTCCCTCAATTTTTGAATGTATTACTAGGCGATATGAGTGTTGTAGGGCCTCGGCCTCACATGTTATATCATTCAGAAACCTACCAAAGACTTGTTGGAGGATTTACTTTTCGACATTTTGTTAAGCCGGGGATTACTGGTTTAGCCCAAATCAGTGGACTTCGTGGAGAAGTTGATGGTGTTGAGATTTTACAAGCTCGTATACAAAAGGACATCGAGTACATTGAAAAATGGAGTATAATTCAAGATTTTAAAATTTGCTTTTTGACCATTTATTTCCTCGTGGTAGGGGATGAGAATGCCTATTAATCGATTATTTCTATGATGTACCTCTATTTTGCTTCAGGCCTATTGGCCGGAGTTTCTTTTATGGCTTTTTTACTCATCAAGGAATTGTATTCCCTAAATAAGCGGAATCAGGTTCAAGCCAACCAAATTGCACGTTTAGAAAAATTAAATCAGATGCTTGCTACGCAGGTATCCGAAGAAAGAATACAAGTGAATGCACCTAAAATGAAAAAGGAATTATGATTTTATTGATTTGGTTACATGCTTTTGGTTTGTCACTCGATACAACCTCGCACATCGAAGTGGGTGCCAAAGTGCTCGTTTCGGATAGTAAACAAACGCCTTTTTGGATGCGAAGTTTGCAATATGGGTCTGTGCCTATGGAGAATCCGGGGCTGGGCATGGGGGTGAGGATGTATCGGAATTATCAGTTGGAGGAAAAATACGATTGGAAATACGGTTTGGAATTGAATGTCTGGGGCGGCCAACAAAACGACATGTTCCTGACTGAGGCCTTTATTAGTGGCAGAAGGGGGAATTGGGAGCTTTGGGCTGGACGCAAAAAAGAAGTATATGGCTTAGGTGACACGACCTTGACGTCGGGATTTTATGCTTGGTCTGGGAATGCATTGCCCATTCCGAAAATCCAATTAGGCACACCAGGTTACCTCAATATTTTCAATCAATGGATTGGGTTGAAAATGACCTATGCGCATGGGTGGTTCGATAACCGGGGACCCTTGCAAAATGTCATGCTGCACCAGAAGAGTCTATATGGGCGGATTGGTCGGCCAGATTCCCGGATTAATTTATTCGGGGGACTCAATCATCAAGTTCAGTGGGGAGGAAAGCGGATCGTGCCACTCACGACAAAACGAGCGATTAATGTATATCCAAGCAGTTTAAACACCTATTTCTATGTGGTTACCGTATTAAAGAATAAGAATTGGGTCGCTTTAGACCCTAATACAACTTCGGATGATACAGATAATCAATATGGAAATCATTTGGGATCTTTTGACATCGCTGCTGAATACAAGACGCATTGGGGGCGGATGCTGTTTTATAAACAGACAGCTTATGAACAAGGGGCAGCATTTAATTTGACTCCTGCGGATGATGGGTTGACGGGGCTATCCGTTCGGATTGATGGACAGCATTTGATTGAGGGGATCTTGCTTGAACATTTATACACCGGAAATCAGGGTTTATATCGCTCCTGGATTGCCAAATTGTTTAATACGGTGGATACGCATAATGGTGAGAAAATCGAATATATGTACAATGGCGCTCGTTCGACCGGCTGGTGGTACCAAGCGGATGAAATAGGGACACCGTTAATCATGCGCGATTCGAAGACGGAGCAAGGGGGAACGCAATTTACGTACAATGCTGTTAATGCGGTCTATTTAGGTCTTCGTGGGCATATAAGTGAAGAAACGGATTGGACATTTCGGGCCTCACGGTCCAAGCAAACCCATTTGCGACCTTCGAGAACGCCTGTTCCTACGTATTTTCAAAATTCTTTCAGTTTACACGTTAACCACCTTCGTAATGAAAAGCTCAAATATGGCTTTGAATTAGCCTATGATCAGGGGGATCGTTTGAAAGGCAGTGTGGGGATGCTCGTGACAGCGCTTTACACAATAAATTAAATGGGTATGAAATTTAGTAAAATAGCGTATTTAGGCAAATTAAATCAGTATACTAAATCTGAGCTTATTCAGCATCTTAAGGGTTTTCAGGTTAGTACGCTAGAATCAGGTGAAACCAATGAATTGATTCGCTTCGAAGGGGAAAATACGGTTGTCGAAATTCGTTTTGATTTACATGGAAATTTTTTGGGATTGGAATCAGAAACGTGGTTGGATTTAAATCAGGTTTTTACTTTTCCCATTCTAAAATATTAGTAGAATATGTATTATTTAATCCCATTCGAGTATCTCGGATGGGATTTTTATGTTATAACCAAACTTGATGCAAATGCTGAGATATGGGGTGTAACTTCGTAATTATGGTTGGGTTAGGTTAGGTTTGAATTTATTGTATGAAGAAATTTTTAGAACTAGGATTATTGAAAAACCTCCCTGATTTTCGGGGAGGATTTTTTTTATGATGAAAAAGAAAATAGCAATCATTTGTGGAAGAGAACAGCTTTCGGCGGATGTCGAATTCCTAGCGCGTTTTTCAACATTATTGGGAGCAATGTCTTTTGAGCTTATTCATGAGCCAAGTTCAGGACAAACGATTCCGCAACAAGGTTTCCTCTTCTCTCTCTTCAAAAAAGTTGTTTTTGGGCTTAGAATCAATTATTTGTTCCGATGGGCTTTGCGTATTTTTAATCGCTATCAAAGTCAAGCCAGTGTCATGTGGCGAATAAATCAATTACGTGCGATGTTACTTGCGATGGATTTATCAGATGCGGAGGTTTATCTGATCGGGCGTTCAGCAGGTGCCCTAGTTGCTTCTCATTTGGCAATTGAGTTCCCCGTTAAAGCCGTCATCGCACTCGGTTATCCATTTATACATCCCAAACACGGTGTTCAGCAACATCGCATCCAACATTTGCCACATATGCAACTTCCCATGTATATCTTACAAGGCATTTATGATGAATATGGTACTACCCGACAAATTGCGAAGATTCCGATGTCGGACTTCGTCCAAGTCTGTTATTTAGATACCGATCATAATTTTGTACTTGATCAATCCGAATGGGGACGTTTTGAATTACTGATTCAGCGGTATTTAGCTTAGCTTGTCACTTTCCCTATCGCACAACTTACATAGGATTTGGCTTCCTTCAAGAAGGTATTGTTTCCTTTTTCGGGATAACCCATGCCATCCATTTTTTTGATGTAAGATGCTTTATCTAATTGCTCACCTTGAATCGTGATTTTCTCCTCCTCGAGGTTGATGTCAACGGATTTTACACCGGGGAATTCTAAAAGGGCCTTTTTGATGCCGCTCATGCAGCCACCACACTTGATGTTTTCGACAAAAATTTCTAAGGTTTCCATGGTATTCTTTGATTTGTGTAATCAAAGGTAAACAAGCCATGTATCTTAATACGTGACGAAAGTCATATCCCTACAAGATGGCCTTTAGCTTTTCTTTCACGCCCTTTTTTAGACGATAGGTAATTAAACGCTTATCCTCCGTCGAGGCTGTGCGCTCAATCGCGTTTTTGATGTTGTAGTAGAAGGCCAACTTCTCATTGACCTGTTTAATGGTCATAAATCGAATGCGCCGCTGGTTTTCCTGTGACTTAGTTCCGCATTCCAGGATCTCATTGAGTTCGTTGGTGGGAATGCATTCATCACCAGCCGTCAATAGCGCTTGCAGTAACTTGCGTTCCAAGGCATCAAATGTCGGCTCAAGTTTACGTTTTTTGATATAGATCCCGTATACCAAAGCGACTAATACCAACAGAGAAATTCCGATGAGGTAATAGGACGTATAGTCAACCTCGTAAAACTTACCTAGGTATTTGGATTTTTTCAGTAAGGCCAAGACCGGTACTGAGGCAATCGGGCCACGGTGGGCAAAATGATAGTATTTGATTGTATCGCCACTGATGTAATGGTCTCCGCCAACTTCAAAATAGGTGGCATTATCTTTGTACTCGTAGACTTCATTTTTGATTGGATCGATGATGTAAAGTCGGTCACGTGCCATCTGGACAAAATGTGTTCCATTCCAAAAAATAGTCCGATGTTCCTCCAATGGGATTTTTGGGGAAATGTTGCCAAGAACCTCCCAGGTTTTGGTTTTGAAATTAAAGCGTTGGAATTCCTTGGGATACTCAATTTTCTCATCTTCCAAGAAATTTTTATGGTTGGACCCACCCGAATAAAACATTTCATCCGTCGCCGAATAGCCCTGGAATCCATCTGAAATCATAGCAGGCCCTAAATTTTTAGGTCTTAGGATTTCCCATTCCTTCGTTGTTTTATCGTCAAAGTAGGTAATGTGTCTGTTGTAGGACCAAAATCCTTCTCCTCCAATGGAATAGAGGACATCGTTTCGATAAAAGCGTATCGCACTAAAGTTGTATCCACTGTGAATCGTACGATCTACACGTTTTAAGCTGTGTGTGATTGTGTCAAAATCAAATACGATCCCATTGCCTTGAAAAACAAAGCGGATTTTATGATCCGGTCGATAGAAATAATCTGCCTGACTCGATTTTTGTACTAATTCTTGCAAATCTTGTTCTTCCAGCAAAATAGGTCCTTTGGAAACCCAATTGTCCGCACTAATCTCTTGTTCGATTTGGCGCGTTTCTACATGAATGCGTTGGCGTAAATTCGTATGTGGAGGTAGCCAATCGATGAAATAATCGATGGAATAGTTAGTAAACGGTAAGCATACGAATGCTAAAAGAAAAAAGATTCGAAATTGTCTCAACGCTGAAATCGATTTGAAATACAAAAATATAAAAATCACCGCATTAATGTCGTCAGTGCGTT
>JACCDG011761286.1_pt1 | contig 26435 bp, 24 predicted proteins | sample 7442471 | NCBI WGS metagenome assembly JACCDG01 (sample SAMN15323444, study PRJNA562643) | freshwater metagenome | isolation source: river surface water | place: USA:Blue River Watershed | collected 2017-08-17 | reverse complement strand
TTGCTTGCACTGGTAGCGGCATTTCTGAAACTTCATCTATAAAAAGTATACCGCCATTCGATCGTTCTATAATACCTTCTCTAAAATCTTTACCGTTATCAATGCCGAAAAACTCTACCTCGAACTCATTATCAGATATACTCCCTGCATGCATTGTTACAAATTGTTTATCTTTTCTAGAAGATAACTTATGAATCATTCGTGCCAAAACTTCTTTTCCAGTACCCGACTCACCTGTAATTAATACCCTACTTTGTGCAGCGGCAATTAGTTTTGCTGTCTCAATAACTGTATGGATTTGTTTTGATTCACCATGCAATTGAGAATTTATCTGCTGTTGTTGTTTTAAGTCTGTATTCTCTCTTGATAATGCCGCAGCTTCTATTGCTCTATTTACGAGAATCAAAAGTTTCTCGGCTTTAAAAGGCTTTTCTATAAAGTCATAAGCACCATGTCTAATGGTCTCAACTGCAGTCTCGATATTCCCGTGGCCACTTATCATCAAAACTGGAAGTTGAGGTTTGCTTTGTTTTATCCGTTTTAAAACACCAATCCCATCAAACTCGCTTCCCTCTAACCAAATATCCAAAATTACTAAATCAGGCGCAAAGGAATCCACAGACTCAAGTGCAGTTTTTGCATTTGTAGCCGTTTGTGTGAGATAGCCTTCATCTTTCAAAACATCCGAAAGAAGCTCTCTAATATCCGATTCATCATCAACTATTAGTATTTTTGCCATAAAAATTTAAAAAAAAGCGACTAAGCACTTATATACCAGTTTATTAACTTAAGCAAATTTAGTTTGTGTGTCCAAATTCGCTATTTAACAATCATATCTTCGTTTGTACACTATGGAAATCTTTAACCCTCCTAAATACTATAACAAACAATACCATCACTACTACAAAAGGCAGCAACCAAAGCATAAATGTATGTATAGAAAATTTAGGATCGAAGACCAAGTAATCCCCGTAAGCAGATCTAATTTCTTCAAAAATTTGCTCGTCAGACTTATGTAAAGCGACTTGTTTATCAATATATTCGCGCATCATTTTTGCATGTTCGCTATTCGAGTCAGCTATCGATTGCCCCTGACATGTAGCACACCTGATTTGCGAATAAATATTTTTAGCTCTGCTAATATCAACATCTGCAAAAGCAAATTGAGATATCATAACAATCATAGCTGCGCTGAGGAAATTAATTTTTTTCATTTCTAAAGTCTATTGCACCCGCAAGTTTACTATATGATGATTCTAAATCATCTTGCTCTTTATAATCCTGACTTAAATAATCTTCAAGCGCTTGGTTGTACTTTATTGCTCGGTCAACCTCAGGGTCACTACCATTTTTATATGCACCAATTCTAATCATATCGGCCATATCGCTGTAAATAGAGATCAGCTTTTTTGCCTCTAAAATTAAGCTATTCTCATATGAACTATTACACATAGGCATAGTTCTAGAAATGCTGTTAAGAACATCTATAGCTGGGAATCTTCCCCTTGCTGCTATAGATCTATCCAAAACTATATGACCATCAAGAATTGACCTTACAGAATCCGCAACTGGTTCATTATTATCATCACCCTCGACCAAGACTGAAATCAAGCCAGTGATGGCACCCTGATCTCTAGTTCCAGGACCTGCTCTTTCAAGTAATTTTGGCAACTCAACAAACACACTCGGCGTGTATCCTTTGGTAGTTGGCGGCTCTCCAGCAGCCAAACCTATTTCTCTTTGTGCGGTGGCAAACCTAGTAACACTATCAATCATAGCCAATACTTCATTATTTTGATCCCTAAAGTATTCCGCTACAGACATCATTACATACGCAGCCTGTCGCCTTGCTAACGCGGACTCACTTGAAGTCGACACAATTACTACAGCATTTTTTAGCCCTTCTTCGCCTAAATAATCTTCTATAAATTCTTGAACTTCTCTTCCTCTTTCCCCAATAAGTCCTATTACTTTTATGTCTGTATCAGCAAATTTCGTGAACATCGCTAGCATCATTGACTTACCAACACCAGAGCCCGCAAATATACCTAACCTCTGTCCTCGGCAACATGTGGTAAAAGTATTTACTGCTCTTACCCCCATATTTATTTTACCCTTAACTCTGCTTCTTTCTTGTGCTGGCGGAGGATCAGCTCTTAGCAGATATGGATCTTTTCCTTTTGGCAAGACCCCTTTGCCATCAATTGGCTCTGCAAAACAATTGATAACTCTGCCTCGCCACTCTTCACAAGGGTAAATTGTCTGTTCAATACTTTTTAGAAACACTTCACAACCAACGCCAACACCAACTAATTCCTCGAAAGGCATTAACAAACTTACTGACTCTCTAAAACCTATTACCTCAGCTCGAACGATTCGGTTGTCTCTTGCTTTAATCTCACAAAAAGACCCAACACTTGAAAACTGAGATATTCCAGTAACTTCAATCAATAGTCCGCGTATTGCAGATACTTTGCCAATTAGAGAAAAATTTGGTATAGTAGCAATCTTGTTGCGTAAATTTTTTAGAGCCTGCGGCATAAGGATTTTCGAAACGTTACATTAACACTATAACTCAAAAGCTTTGTATGGCAAACCCGTTGAATAACATTAAAGTTAAAAAAGATGATGAAGGCATAAGATTGGACAGATGGTTCAAACGCCATCACAAACATGTACCATTCGGTTTAGTTGCCAAAATGCTGCGCAAAGGTATAATAAAACTCAATGGGAAAAAAGCAGATATTTCAAAAATCCTAGAAGCTGGAGATGAAATCAGATTCCCTAATTTTGATATTCAAGCTGAACCAACTCAACGCAAATCAAATCCCAAACTCGAAAAAGAAATTATCGACTCAATTATTTACAAAGATAAAAATATTATAGTTTTAAATAAACCAGTGGGACTCGCTGTGCAGGGCGGCACTAAAATAGCTTATAGCATCGATGATGTGTCAGACTGCCTAAGATTTGGTTACGATGAAAAACCTAAACTTGTCCATAGAATTGATAAAGACACAAGCGGTATTCTAGTTCTTGCTCGCAAAGCCAATGTTGCTGCAAAACTTGCAGAGATCTTTCGCTTTAAAAAAATGCAGAAATTTTATTTGGCAATACTACAAGGTGTACCAAAACCATCTCAAGGTAAAATTGATATTCCTATTGAAAAGGAACAAAGGGGTAATTTCGAAAAAGTAAGAAAGAACTTAAAAGGCCAAAAAGCACTTACTTACTATCGCGTAATGGATTACACAGCTAATAAGTTCGCGCTAGTAGAATTTGAACTTGTCACAGGAAGAACTCACCAATTGAGGGTACACAGCTCCCTTATAGAATGTCCGATTCTAGGCGATGACAAATATGGAAAAAGAGAAGAAATCTCATCTAATATACCCGTTCAACTATACCTTCATTCTTACAAAATGGAGTTTGAGTTCGAGGGCAAAACAATAAAAATCAAAGCCGATATTCCAAAACAATTTCGAGAAACCTTGAACACCCTTGGTTTAAGTGTTAATAATTAAGATAAAATAATTTTCTCTATAATTTTATGAAGAAAATAATTGCTATCTATCCTGGAACGTTTGACCCAATAACCGAAGGGCATCTTGATATTATACGAAGAGCCTCTGGAATATTTAATAATATTATAATCGCTGTTGCAGAAGACAGTAATAAATCACCTATATTTTCTCTGAGACAAAGAGTTGATATGGCTAAACAGGAAATTAAAACTCACATTAAATCTGCTGGCAATATAGAAGTAAAATCTTTTAAGGGACTACTCATTGACTTTGCACACCAGCAAGAAGCAAAAGTGCTAATCCGTGGGATGCGTGCTGTCTCTGATTTCGAATATGAATTCCAAATGGCATACATGAATGCCAAACTTGCACCAGATTTACAAACAATTTTTCTACCCGCATCTGAAAAAAGTCATTTCATTTCTTCGCGATTTGTTAAAGAATTGGCAAGACTCAAGGGTGATCTTTCAGGATTTGTATCTCCAAATGTCATAAGAAAACTAAAAGAATATTATAAAAATGCTTAGATATATTTTACTACTAACCCTAATCTTTTTTACCAACAGCCATATATACGCAAGAGAACTTGGTCAAGTATCTGGCTTACCTGTGCCGCGCTTCGTTTCGTTAAAATCTAGCGAGACTAATCTACGTAAAGGGCCAAACGCTAGATACCCTATCGTCTGGACTTATACAAAAAAAGGATACCCAATGGAAGTGGTAGCAGAATTTGAAAACTGGAGAAAACTTCGTGACATCGACGGCGAAGAAGGTTGGGTTCACGTCAATCTAATAAATGGCATGAGACACTTTATTGTAAATAGCAATACGTATAAGGATTCTGACTCAGAGTACACTGAATTAAAAAGAGAATTAGTATTATTTAGATATCCCGACGAGTCTTCATTTCCAATGGTAAGAGCTGAACTGGGCGTGATTGGAACTGTTAAAAGTTGCAACCCAGACTGGTGTAAAGTTCAAATGGACGAATATGCAGGCTGGATAAGGAAAGAAAATATCTGGGGAGTATACCCTGAAGAAGTTATTGAATAAACGATCCTGCTAATTTATAAGTTTTATACTGGAATAATCTAAATTGGTACTTCATGCAAATTGCAATCGCATCTGATCACGCAGGATTTAAACTCAAAGAGTTTTTAACGTCCAAAATTATAAATGCAATAGATCTTGGCACGAGCTCTGAAGATTCTGTTGATTACCCAGATTATGCCAAATTAATTGCTGACCACCTCAATAAAAATCCCGATCATTTTGGTATTCTCATTTGCGGTAGTGGGATTGGAATTACAATGGCCGCTAATAGATATAACCATGTAAGAGCCGCACTTTGCAGATCTGTGGAAGATGCACAAATGTCAAGACTACACAACAATGCGAATGTATTAGTTTTGGGTGGTAGAGTCACAGATGATAAGTTATCATTGGATATCACGGAAACTTTTTTAAAAACAGAATTTGAGGGTGGAAGACACCAAAAGAGAGTAGATAAAATGAAACCACAAAACTTTTTTACACAAAATTTAGCTGACGCTGATCCAGCACTATACAAGTCAATTGAAGAGGAACTCTATCGACAACAGCATAACATTGAATTGATTGCTTCTGAGAATATTGTAAGTCGGGCTGTGCTTGAAGCACAAGGATCTATCCTCACAAACAAGTATGCAGAAGGATATTCAGGAAGAAGATATTATGGTGGGTGTGAATATGTAGATATAGCAGAAAATTTAGCAATTGATCGCGCCAAAAAACTTTTTGGGGTAAATTTTGTGAACGTACAACCCCACTCTGGATCTCAAGCTAATCAAGGAGTTTTCTTATCATTACTTCAACCCAACGATACCATCCTAGGTATGTCTTTGGATTCAGGCGGGCACCTAACACACGGGGCGAAAGTGAACCTTTCTGGTAAGTGGTTTCATGCAGTGCATTATAATGTAAGCAAGGAAACAGGATTGATAGACTTGAAAGAAGTTGAGGCCTTAGCTCTAGAGCATAAACCAAAATTAATTATTGCTGGTGGCTCTGCGTACCCTAGAATTATTGATTTTGCAGCATTCAGAAAGATTGCAGATAAAGTTGGGGCATATCTTATGGTTGATATGGCACATTTTGCTGGCTTAGTTGCTGGTGGCCATTATCCTTCTCCAGTACCTCATGCACATGTTATTACAACAACTACTCATAAGACATTGCGCGGCCCAAGAGGAGGGATGATTCTAACAAACGATGAAGACTTAGCAAAAAAAATCAACTCTGCAATCTTCCCAGGTCTTCAGGGAGGACCTTTAATGCATGTTATTGCTGCGAAAGCTGTAGCTTTTGGCGAAGCACTCCAACCTGAGTTCAAAAATTACACATCAAAAGTGATTGAAAACTGCCAGGTATTGTCCTCTGAACTTATGAAAAGAGGATTCACAATCTTCACTGGAGGCACAGATTCGCACCTTTTAGTAGCCGATTTAAGGCCAATGAAACTTACAGGAAAGCTAGCTGAACAAAGTTTAGACAGAGCAAGGATAACCTGCAATAAAAACTCAATACCATTTGATACGGAAAAGCCTATGATTACATCTGGAATCAGGTTAGGGACTGCTGCTGGCACAACCCGAGGATTCGGCAAAGCTGAATTTATCACAATTGCCAATTTAATAGCAGATGTCCTCACGGGGCTTCAAACAAGCCCAGAAGACAACAGCAAGGTTGAGGAAATAACGAGAATAAAAGTACTTGAATTATGCACTAAATTTCCTATATATCAGTAAGTTGACAGAGATCAACTTAAGGGATATAACCTTAAAAGTTTGTGTTTTAACCGTATTTATGCTATAATAGCCTCGCAAGGAGGGCTTGAATGTCAAATGCTATTTCATCAGGAGTGTCTAAGAATTTGCCCAGTGATATTGGGCAAATGATTGAACGCATCATTATGTTGTCTGGCGGGACGGAGAGTGCAAGTAACCTAGCTAAACTTACCCCTGAGCAATTGATAACTATTCTTAGTAAACTTGAACAAGAGGAAAAAGCAAAAAAGGAAGAGCTCTTTGAAAGCAATGATCAAAATAAAGAGCACAATTCTGTATCTCTTGCGCATCTTTGGAAACTTGTGCAAAAACTCAGAATCTCAAATAAGAAGCCAAAATTTGGAAGTATGGACGATAAAGCGAGAGAGTTCCAGCTAATTGAAACCGCTCGAAAAATGGAGCAGACTAGTATAAATCTGCAAAAAACAACCCCACAAGTAAATTTGAATCAACTATTCCATACTAATAAACATGTTACTCAGTCCGTACTTGCAGCAAACCAAAACAATATACCGAGCGCTGGTAGAGGAAGCTCTGTAAAGTAAATTTGTACTAATCCCAACTTATGATCTGACGGATAGTATGAATTATGTATACGGCAGAGGGTGAATTTGCCCCGCTGAACGCGGTCTTAACGCGAATTCGGCGCACATAATTTGTGATGAAAGCGTACCAGCCACGGTCATGCTGAACTTGTTTCAGCATCTCAACCTAGATCCCGAAACAAGTTCGGGATGACAGCAAAGAAAAACCCCCAAGAAATCGGGGATGAAAACTCACCTGCTGTTTGAGGCCACTTCTTCCGCTTTTTTGTTATAAACTTCATAGATATTAGAAATTTTACCATCTATAACTTTTAGATTCTTCATAACTAAAAAAGTTCCCATTCCAGTTGCACTAAGCTCATAACAGAGTGTGGCAATATTCTTCTCTGTATCAACACAAAGACCATCATCACCAAGTGCTGTTGAAGACCATGGAAAAACATTCTTCCTGGCTTCTCTAAGCGAGGCTAATAAACTTCCCAACCCGTCGGCAACGCAAACACCATTTACAATTTTTTTTACATTTGGTGTAAATATTTCGCTAGCTTCACTTTCCATAAATGAATCATCTTCTGACGCTCCAACCTTAGCGAGGAAATTGTAATATTTTGTTGCGACTTCTTTCAATAACATAACTTACTCCTTTAATTACTTCTGCAGCTGGCTCTGCTCTTGTTTACTTCTTTTGGTAAAAACTTCGGTCAGACAGATAATTTTATCATCTGCAAAATCTAACTTAACTGCTGTCAGATGTTGGCCAATGCCTTTAGCTTCCCAACCGAAGAATACCACCGCTGCGCTCCTGCTTTCATCAACGGTCACATCACCTTCTTGTAGGGCGGTAATTGCCCAAGGGAACACTGCTGCTCTTACCGCATCTAGCTGCTCGCGAAGCGCAGGCAAGCCTTGAACGATGAGTGCTCCATTTTCAATCTTTTTAACATCTTCAGCAAAAACATTAGAAAAGCATGAGAACGCTTTTTCATCTGACTTCTCAGCTCCTAAATTTCTCATGAAGTCTATGTAAGTAGTAGCCAAATCTCTAAGACGCATCTGCTTCCCCCTTTGGCATCGCAAGGCCTATGGCATGGAAACCTGAATCAACATGGATAACTTCGCCTGTTGTACCTTTGCTTAGATCACTCAATAAGTACACTGCTGCACCACCAACCTCTTCTAAAGTTGTGTTGTGTCTTAGTGGCGATACTTGTTCGTTATATTTTAACATCGCCCTAAAATCACTTATTCCAGCAGCAGCTAAAGTTTTAACAGGCCCAGCAGAAATTGTGTTGATTCTAATACCTTTTGGCCCCAAATCCTGCGCAATGTATTTCACGCTTGCTTCAAGTGCCGCTTTCGCCACGCCCATGACGTTATAATTTGGGATAGCTTTTTCAGCACCATAATATGAAAGTGTTATAATACTGCCACCATCACTCATTAATTTATCAGCATGTCTTGAGATTGCAGCCAATGTATAACAAGAAATATTCATGGTGTTTAAAAAGTTTTCTTGCGTGGTATCAACGTATCTACCCTTTAACTCGTCTTTATTTGAGAAAGCAATTGAGTGAATTACAAAATCTAATTTTCCCCAACTCTTTTCAATCTCAGAAAAAAGTTTAGCTAGGTGCTCTTCATTAGTTGCATCACATTCAACCAAAATCTTTGAATCAACTGATTGCGCTAACGGCTCAATTCTTTTTAGCAACATCTCACCCTGATAAGAAAATGCAAGCTCAGCACCTTGCGCACGCGCAGCTTGCGCAATACCCCAACCAAGTGACATTTGGTTGGCGACACCCATGATGAGACCTCGCTTACCTGCTAATAAATTTCCTTTTATGTATGCTTCTTGAGTCATTGCTACTACACCCAATATTGTTGTTCGGTGGCAATCCTACAACTTATGTTTCCACATTTCAATGGACTTTTACGCAAAATTAGTGTATACTTTACCTTGTAAATGAGAAAGTTTCTCATTTTTTAAACTTTATTAAGGAGGCGTCATGTCTATAAAAACAGACACGAGCTTGTCGCCTTTAACCAAGGCGAACAGCATTAAAACTATGAATTCAAATTCTTCTTCATATCGCCGCTCGTATCGTTGGCATTATCGCCACTATCACATTTAATTTCTGCCTTGCCCCTCTTTGAGCTGGCTAAGGACACAATCAAAAATTTATAAAAACAGCATATAGCCACCAAGGGCTGATAACATTCATTGCTCTTTTGGCTTATGCACAAAAGGAGATATTTTATGCCTAATAAAAAATTAAGCGCTTCGGAGGAAGCGCCAATAATTGCTGCCGCAAACGATATAGTTTTAGGTGGCGAACTAACAATGCTTGACCCTTTATTAGGAGATCAGGCATGCCATATTAGAGCCTTTGCTTTGGTAAATCTAATTAGGAAAATTCCTGATTTAGATAACCCACTTGCAACTCTAAATGAAAAAGAAAAAAACTTTCTTGAGCAGTGCAGATTAATGTCTTTGGTCAGAATTGAACCTGAAAAAGACGAATTTGGATTCTATAAAGCAACTGAGAAAACCAAAGAAACAAAAACTGCGAAGCAGCTTAGAAAAGAATGTACTAGCGCTGCCCTTGAAGCAACTACCAGTCTTGTAAATACAGAGATAGCAACTTTGCTTATACAAAACATAAAAAAACTCAAACGGAACGATCCAAATGAAGATATTAAAGTACTACCACTTTACTTATCATTACTAGGAATCTTGCAGTCTGAGTCAGCTAAGCAATCGCCAATTTTACTAACAATTTCTAAGATAAATCCTGCAAAAGATTTCTCTAAAATTGAAAGTGTGGATAAAATAACGGTCTTGCTGACCTCAATAAATAGCGAGCTTAAAGTGGCTAGTTTAACTAAGGCTAAAACCTTTTTTAGACAACCAGCTATTCATATTCTTTTGAATGCGATTGATTTGGATGGTCTCTCAAAAGAAGACTTCATCCAAAAATATTTCTCAGCCAATATAATGGAATTGCTTTTGGCATCACCCACTTTCCACGGGCAATATCCAAAACTCGCTGATGGAGAAAATCCAAATGTTGAGTTGGGGAACTATACTGAGAAGTTTAAATCTACTAGATCTTTTGGCGAGTCAAAACGGTTTGTTGAAGATTCAAGACTATATAACTTCACAACTAAACAGCTAAGAACTGAGCTACTTCAATGCGGGATGCCACCTCAGATAGAGCACATTATGGCATCTATAATCTCAGACAGGATTATTCAGAGCCTAACCACTATTTCAAGTGAGGAAGTATGCAAAAATATAGCTATATAAAACTATCATTAATTCAGGTGAGTGGCTACGTGTCACTCCCTGCCCTAATGATTGGCTTCATACTCTGCCAGAACTACGGTTTTGGCACAGCATGTAGTTCCATATTTCAATTGACACTTAAGTAAAATTAGTGTACACTTCCGTCTAGAAATGGGAAAGATTTCTCATTTTTGAAAACTTTATTAAGGAGGCGTCATGTCTATAAAAACAGACACGAGCTTGTCGCCTTTAACCAAGGCGAACAGCATTCAAATTTCAAATTCAAACTCTTCTGCATATCGCTGCTCATATCATTGGCACCATCGCCACTATCACATTTAATTTCTACCTTGCCCCTCTTTGAGCTGGCTAAGGACACAATCAAAAATTTATAAAAACAGCATATAGCCTTCAAGGGCTGATAACATTCATTGCTCTTTTGGCTTATGCTCAAAAGGAGATATTTTATGCTTAATAAAAAATTAAGCGCTTCGGAGGAAGCGCCAATAATTGCTGCTGCAACCGATATAGTTTTAGGCGGCGAACTAAGAATGCTTGACCCTTTATTGGGAGATCAGGCATGCCATATTAGAGCCTTTGCTTTGGTAAATCTAATCAGGAAAATTCCTGATTTAGATAACCCACTTGCAAATCTAAATGAAAAAGAAAAAAACTTTCTTGAGCAATGCAGATTAATGTCTTTGGTCAGAATTGAACCTGAAAAAGACGAGTTTGGATTCTATAAAACAACCGAGAAAACTAAAGAAACAAAAGCTGCGAAGCAACTTAGAAAAGAATGTACTAGCACAGCCATTGAAGCAACTACCAGTCTTGTAAACCCAGAGCTAGCAACTTTACTTTTGCAAAACAAGAAAAAACTCAAACGGCAAGATCCCAAAGAAGATATTAATGTGTTACCATTTTATTTATCACTTTTAGGAATATTACAGTCTGAGTCAGCTAAGCAATCGCCAATTTTACTAACAATTTCTAAGATAAATCCTGCAAAAGATTTCTCTAAAATTGAAAGTGTGGAGAAAATAACGGTCTTGCTGACCTCAACGAATAAGGATCTTATAGTGGCTAGTTTAACGAAAGCTAAAACCTTTTTTAGACAACCAGCTATTCACATTTTTTTGAATGCGATTGACTTGTATAATCTCTCAAAAGAAGACTTCATCCAAAAATATTTCTCAACAAATATAATGGAGCTGCTTTTGGCATCAGCTAATTTCCACGAGCAATATCCAAAACTCGCTGATGGAGAAAATCCAAATGTTGAATTGGGAGGCTATACTGAGAAATTTAAATCTACCAGATCTTTTGGCGATTCAAGACAGTTTGTTGAAGATTCAAGACTATATGACTATAAAACTGGCGAGTTAAAAACTGCATTACTTAAATGTGGGATGCCCCCTCAGATGTGGCACATGATGGCATCAATCATCTCCGACAGGATTATTCAGAGCCTAACCACTATTTCAAGTGAGGAAGTATGCAAAAATATAGCTATATAAAATTATCATTAATTCAGGTGAGTGGCTACGTGTCACTCCCTGCCCTAATGATTGGCTTCATGCTCTGCCAGAACTACGGTTTTGGCACAGCATGTAGTTCCATAGTTGTTGCCAATTTACTATTGGCACTACTTGCAATTCCAATTGCAAATAATGCATTGATACACAGGCAAACTTCCTCAGAAAGGGTTGAATTTTTATTTGGGAAAAATGCTGGAAAAATTTCTTCTCTTGCACTGGCATTAGCTCTTGTAGGTTGGTTTGCAATTAATGTGGAAGCTGCGAGCAAAACTTTGCCGAGCAGTATTTATAACAACATATTGATAGGTGGCTTCATAACACTTGCCGTTTCTTATGGGATTGAATCTTTAAGGAAAATTGCGAGTCTTATTGTTCCTATTTTTGGGTTTGCAGTACTTTCATCATTAATTTTGTTACTAGAAGGTTCCGCTATTTCATTATCAATAGCGTTACCTTCAATTAACGCTGTGATGATAGCATTTGCAGCACCCTTCACTATTCTATTTGATTTGCCAACCTATTATAGGTTTGCAAAATCTAAGTTCGACAGTATCGCAAGCATTGTTATATCGTTATTTATAATAATGTCGGCATTGCAATTTGTGGGGTGTTTGTTCTGTATTATTGCAAATGGTCAAGGCGATATTGTAAGCACATTGGTCAATTTAGAATCCTCAGAACTATCCGCACTCAACATCGCGAGCATAGTTTTGGGAACGATCATAGTAAACAATTGCAACTTGTACTCTGCATCTGCAAATCTGAATGTGCTACTCCCAAAACTTAGTTTTAAAACACATGTGCTTTTACTAGGAATTATTGGAACGATACTATCATACTTCCAGCTAATGGAAAATTTAGCAGTAACGCTCGATGCAATAACTGTATTAATTGCAAGTATTACATCGTTACTCATTCTGGAGGCAGTACTTAGAACAAAATTAAAAAATGGATTATTTGCAATTTTGTTTGGAAGTTTTGTGGGAATTTTATGCGTCACAGGCATCATTAAAATTCCTATCTCTGCATTTATAATTTCTGGTTTTTCGAGCTTAACCATCGCCGCTATTTCACTATTAATTAAAGGTAAAAAATATGACTTACAAAACGCTTAATAAGCAAGACACGGGAAACCTCGCTCTTGGAGCAGCATTTCTAGGCTCTGGGGGCGGAGGCAACCCACACTATGAGCTAGATATGATAGAATTCATCAATCAAAAATACAAACCCGCAAAGGTGATAACAATTGATGAACTAGCAGATGACGCTTTAATTCTCCCCGTAGGATTTATGGGCGCGCCAATGGTTGGGCTTGAAAAAATTCCTTCTGGGCTAGAATTTGAAAACATTTTGAAAGCATTTAAAGATCTGCACGGCAAATATCCTGATGCAATAATTCCTGCGGAGATTGGTGGAGCCAATGGCTTAACTCCTTTTTTATTTGCAGGAATCTTTGATATTCCCATTCTTGATGCCGACCTGCTAGGCAGAGCTTACCCTAAGCTTGAAATGGCTTCTGCAAATTTATTTGGCATTACTGCCTCACCAACTTTTTTGGCAGATTCATTAGGAAATTACTATACCTTGAATTGTTTAAATGCAGAAAAAATTGAAGAGATCGCTCGTGTTATAACTGTTCAATCTGGCTCCTCAATTGGAGTTGGTATGTACTCTTTAACCGCCAAGCAGGCAAAAGAAGCTTTAATACTTGGCTCAATCTCTAAAGCAATCGAGATTGGTAAAGTCATTCGCTCGCAGCAAAACTTAAAGAGTCTTGGGGTTACAACTCATGCCAAAGGTATAATCAGCAATATAGATTATAAAATTAAAGATGGTTTCTTAGTTGGCACGGTTCAAATTACTGATGAGCTAGGCAATATATTCATTATTCAATATCAGAATGAATATTTATTCTTATCATCACAGAAAAAGATAATAGCTTCGACTCCAGATATAATCTGCATTCTTGACCAAGACACTTTAAAACCAATCAGCTCAGAGTCTATAAGCTTTGGTTTAAGAGTTTATATCACAAGCATGCGTGGTCCTGAAATTTGGTATTCAGAGAAAGGACTTAAGCTAGTCGGCCCCAAAGTATTTAATTTAAAATGAGATTTTATGACAAAATATATAATAGGAATTGATATTGGCAGCACAAATACTGACGCTGTAATTATCGATCAAAACAAACAGATAATTAACCTGATTAAAACCCCGACTACTATTCCATTCGATGAGGGGTTTAAGAAGGCAATTACACACCTAATCAAAGACATTAATGTTGCGGACATTACTTCTGTGAACTTAGGAACAACTCATGCTATAAATGCAATTTTAGAAGCGAAAAATCTAACTAAAGTTGGTCTGTTAAATTTAGCTGGGCACAATCCTAAATTCTTACCAGCAACGTTTACTTGGGATGAAAATTTAAGAAAGTCCTCTTTTGTTGGTGAAGTAAATGTGGATGGAGGCTTTGAATGTGACGGTACTCTTATAACACCCATACAAACAGAAGAAGTAATTACTGCTATACAAAAGCTATTAGCGATGGGAGCAGAGGCAATTGCAGTCTGCGGGGTTTTTTCACCTTTATATAATCAACAAGAGCTTCTGGTTGCAACCATTCTAAAAGAGCGCTTCCCTAACATACCATTTACACTATCTTCTGAGGTTGGTTCAATTGGGATAGTCGAGAGGACAAATGCTGCAATACTCAACTGTGCATTGGGAAAGATTTTTGAGATCAGCCTAAGTAAACTTGAAGATATCCTAAAAGAACAAGGAGTAACCGCAAAATTGCTAATTTCAAAAAACAACGGCACTCTTATGCCACTTGATGAAGCAATCAAATTTCCAATTTTTACAATTGGTGCTGGGCCTACAAATTCCTTCGTTGGCGGTGCTGCTATTGTTGGCGCTAAAAATGCTATTGTTGTTGATATTGGTGGCACTTCAACAGACTGCGGAATTGTTCTGAATGGACTTGCTAAAAAATCTAGCTCATTCGTATCAATCTCTGGGGTAAAACTAAATTATGCCATGCCAGATATTGTCTCAATTGCACTGGGTGGTGGCAGTATTCTCTCCATAGATAATGATATTAAAATTGGGCCTCAAAGCGTTGGTAAAGATTTGCTAACACTATCTAAATCATTTGGTGGTAATTTATTAACTCTAACCGATTATGCAATCAAAAATGGCTTAACTACCTTACCTAATTCCAAACCAAATTTGGTGGATCTAAAACCATCCGAATCAAAATTAATCGAACTTAAAATTTCAGAATTGTTAAATGAAGTAATTAGCAAAATCAGTGGTTCAAAATTTCAAGATTTGGATGTGATTTTTGTTGGAGGTGGTACTTCAATTTTACCCGATAGTTTTTTTGTGGGTAAATTTAAAAGACCAACTAATTTTCAAATTGCCAATGCTTATGGCGCCGCACTAGCTCCACTTTCAGAAACTTTTGATTCGATTATAGATTTGGCAAGTGAAGAGTCCCTACTAGAAATTGAGCAGATACTTTGTAATAAATTAATTTTAAAAGGAGCACTGCAGGAACATATCATGATAGCTGAGAAAGAGATTATTCCATTGGGTTATAGTGGGAATTTGGCAAGGATAGTGATTACTGTAGTTGGATTTTGAAGCGTAAAGCTAACCCTTACTTTTTTCCTTCTTCTTGGATTTTGTCTGGATAACTTTAACACGCACAATTTTATTATGTTTACGTTTTAAAATTTTGATTCTAAAACCACTAATTTTAAAGCTCTCACCGACAGATGGAACACGCTGGGCTATATGGAAAACCAACCCTCCCACAGTTGTGGCATCTTCGTCACTTATGTCCCAGTGCATCTGCCTATTTAGGTCTCTGATACTCACTTCACCATCAACGGTCACTGATCCATCTTGGTGCTTCTTGATAGCATCTTTGATTCCAGAATCATACTCATCTTCTATATGTCCGACCACTTCTTCTAGAATATCTTCTAGGGTTATCAATCCAAGAAGTTCGCCATACTCATCAACCACTAGTGCGAAATGCGATTGTTGTTCGCGGAAAGCGTTCAACTGTTTTTTAAGGGTTGTAATATTGGGGATAAACCAAGGCTTTCTTATTACTCTTTCAATATCTTTTTTGGTTATTGCATTCTTTTTGGAACGCATCAATCTCAATACATCCTTCACATGTATAACACCTATAATATTATCTGGCTCATCTTTCCAAAGAGGAATCCTTGAGTGGGTCGTAGCTATTACTTGTGAAATTATCTCTTGGGGTTCTTCATCGATATCGACACTCTCCATATCATTTCTATGAACCATAATCTCATTGACTGTGATTTTATCTAGGTCAATAACCCCACCTATCATGTACCTGTCCTCTGAAAATACCAAACCTTCTTCATGGTGATATTCCAAAGCGCCTTTAATTATCTCCAAACCACTCATCTTCTCTTCTTTAGCGGTTGGTGATGTGAACAACCTTAAAGTTGCATTTACAAGCACTTGTATCGTAGTAGTAATCGGCGAAAAAACTTTTGAAATAAAAGTAAAAAATGGGGCGACAAATAGGGATAATTTTTCAGCATTACGAACTGCATATGTCTTTGGAAGAATTTCACCATAGATCATTATCAAAATTGTCATTATAGCTGTAGATACAAGCAGTGCCTCTCCCCCATCACCGAAATAATCGATTGAAAGGCTAGATGCTATTGTCGAAGCTGCTGTGTTGACAAAAGTATTCAATAGCATCATAGCCCCGATCATTCTTTCTCTGTCATCACGTAGCTTTGAGAGTAAAATCGCCTTCTTATTGCCATCTAACTTGAGCTTATGGATTTTTGACCTTGAAGCGCTTAAAATGCCAATTTCCGAACCAGAAAAAAATGCTGATAACATTAAGAGAATTACTACAAGAATCCCCTGAAACAAGTATGAATCAAACATTACTTCCTCATAAACCAATCTTCATTCTCGATATCAATATCAGAATCTGAAACAATTTGCTGATCATCAATAATTTTCATCTCTTCTAGAGTTGCAATATGGAATAAGGCGTTGCCTCTATTAACTAAAGGCATTGTCACTCCACCAATTATTATTCCAGGCTTAGATGCATATACACCCATTTTCCTAGCTCCAAATGGATCAGATATCACACCAAGTAAATCTCCTTGCTGAACAAAAGACCCTAGTTTTTTTACAGTTCGTAAACTACCACTATTCTGCGCCCGAATCCAGTGACTTGATTTTGCTGTCATAACTGTTCGAGCTTGAACTGTATCCTCATTCTTCTTCAACATTTTTAGCTCCTGCATCACATTCAGAATTCCATGAACTGCAATATTAATTGCATATTCATCGAATCTTAGCGCCTCTCCACCTTCAAACAGCAGTGTCTTCACGCCCTTGTCATGAGCAGCCTTTCGAAGCGTTCCAGATCTGTGCGGAGAATTAATAATTACTGGAGCGCCAAATGCCTGCGCTAACTTTAATTCCACTGGGTCACCTAACGCCAATCTCACTTGTGGAAAGTTATCTCGGTGAATTGCCCCAGAATGAATATCTATTCCATATTCACATTTATATACAATTTCTTGCAAAAATGTATTAGCTATCCTTGCAGCTAGAGAACCATCAGCAGAACCAGGGAAGCATCTATTTAGATCTCTTCTATCGGGCAAATACCTAATATTATTGTTGTAACCGAATGGATTTACGATTGGTATTCCAATCAATGTGCCTTTGATGTTTTTAAGCTCCTTGCGGTTTAGAATCCTTTTTACTATCTCAACTCCAATTACCTCGTCCCCGTGTATAGCTCCAGAAATAAACATGGTTGGGCCAGCATCTTGTCCTCTTATCACCTCTACCGGGATTGACATCTGCGTATAGTCAAACAGCGTAGCAACAGGTATTTCAAAGCGTTTGCGCTCTCCTAAAGCAACCTTATTGCCTGCAACTTCAAAAGTCATATATCCTTAATAATAGCTACATATTACCTATAGACTATAACAAATCTGAACTCATACAAGCACTTACTACTTAATGCACTTCTGATAAAAACCTTACTAATTTTGGCCAAAAACAACTAAACATCGCTTACAAAATTAATATAATCTTAACAAAACTTCGATATTTTGACTTGGATTCCTTTAAAATCAGGGGTATAATTCGTTGTTCCAAATAATTATGGCAAAACAATGACAAGCTTAATGAAAAAAGAAACTGTTACTAGAGAGTCTCTTGCAAGAGCAATTAAACGCGATACTGGCTTAGGCATTAATCATGCCTCTGAAATCGTAGATAAGTTTATTGATTCTATCTGCTCAGCTCTTACAAGTGGTGATCAAGTAAAAATTAGGTTATTCGGCCTATTCTATAGCAAAAAGAAAAACAAGAGAATTGGCAGAAATCCAAAAACAATGAAAGAAGCGTTAATACCTGAGCGCAATGTTGTGAAATTTAAAGTTGCACCAACTTTGAAAAAAAGGATAAATAGTAACATTAGTCAAATTGCGTAAGAGTATTAATGTTAATAGATAGTCACTGTCACTTGGAGTTTGATGACTTCAAAGATGATTTTGATTTAGTCCTACAAAGAGCTTCCTCAAGTGGCATTGAAAAAATGCTCACAATTGGGACGAAGCTCTCTACTCTTCACAAAGCAATTAAGATAGCTGGAAACCACAACAATGTTTTTGCCTCTGTCGGCGTTCATCCCAGTCATGTGCACGAGGAGGGCATAGTGACCAGCGATAAGTTGATAGCACTTTGCCAACATCCAAAAATAATAGGAATTGGTGAAACTGGCTTAGATTATCATTACATGCGCAGCAGTAAGGAAGATCAGATCAAGAGCTTCATCGAACATATTAAAGCAGCTCAGGAGACTGGCTTGCCAATCATTGTTCACACGCGCGATGCCGACGAAGACACAGTTGCTATCATCAAGGAACAAAGCGATATCAAGAAATTCAAGTTTCTAATTCATTGCTTTACTTCTTCAGAATGGTTAGCGACCGAATGTTTAAAAATTGGAGGGTATATCTCCACGTCTGGTATCATCACCTTTAAAAATGCAACTGATATTCAAAACACAATTAAGAAAGTAGATATAAACAAATTATTAATTGAAACCGATTCTCCATATCTCGCACCTGTTCCACATAGAGGCAAACGTAACGAGCCAGCATTTGTGAAACATATTGCAGAGTTCGTTGCCGAGCTAAAGGGACTTAGCTATGATGAAGTAGCATCTAACACCACCAAGAATTTTTATACTCTCTTTGACAAGGCTGGTGCATAAATGTAATAGGAGACAAAACACATAGTTTAATCTCTAGATTCAATAGCGACTCCTTGCTGTGCTCTACTCTGCTCGGGCAATCTAACAGCTGATGTGTCTACTACTGCAGCAGTTGATGAACTACTGGGCATAGCGGTTGATGAAGTTGATGCTGCAGTATGGCTAATCTGCCTTCTTGCTACCAGATCCTCTCTTACCTTTGCTAGCTCGTCTGCTACTTGTTTCGATATCAGTTTTTGAATAAACTCATCATCACTTTCAAACAATTTGCCCCATCCCTCCTTTTTGAGAAGAAAACTTGTCTTCTCAATGTTTGCTCCTACACTCACAAGAAAAGCTATAATTTCTCTATTAGCTGTCTGAAGTTCTCTCATTCTATCCCAGTTATCACTAAATAAACCCCCATTTTCGCGAAAAGCACCTCCCCTCAAAGATATGGCCAGAAGCGGGAATTCTGAGACCCATTCTTCTAAATCCATATCCAACCTTACACCTTCATCACGAGCCTGCCACTCTCTAAACTTATAAACTGCATTGACATCAGCGCCACTGGATACAAGCAACTGTACAATCTCTAAATTAGGTAACTCACTTTGGGGATAAGAATAATTCACCATTGAGCCAATCTCCCCACTTTGTGCAAAATTGTAATTGCATGCCAAATGTATAGCGGCCATATATACAGTATGCTTCGGAAGATAATCAAAACAAAATACAAACCTTGATTTATAATTAACGTCAGCGCCTCGTGCGAGTGCATCCTTAACAATGGTGATACACCTACTCATGCATGCTAAGGATAAGATCCTCTGAATTTGCTCTTTAGTTAAATCACGATCCGCCCCATTTTGAATTAGACGTAAATACTCATTTTCACTACCAAATCTTGCAGCAACTATCATGGGTATTTCCCCATGAAGACATTGCTGAGTAACACTTACACCCTTGTCTATCAAGTACTGAACCATGACATCCTTTTTTCTGCGTAAGAAGAAGCCAAGCCAAGTATCCCCACCATCTACTGAATCTGCTTCAATCTCAGCAACAGTCATTGTTTCGAAGTATTGGATTCGCTCTTGATCGCTACACTTAAAACCTTCAGCTTTTTCACGTAAGGCTTGTCTAAGTGCGGCAGTTAGTTTCGGCGCATTTGTCGGTGAACTTAACATAAACTTCCATAAATAAATTTTAGTGCAAGTTATATACAAGGAAAAATGGTTTTACCACAAGATAAATTACAATGCTCTGCGCAATCTGCAGTCCTATTATTAAAAAAAATTGCAGTTGCGACTATGAATAACTTCTATAGATTGTTTTATAAAGCAGCGAGAAAATAAATCATGATTAAATGCACAATATTAGGATGCGGCGGTTCAATGGGGGTGCCACAAATTGGTTGCGTTTGCTCGGTTTGTAAGTCAACTAATCCAAAGAATCAAAGATTACGCGCATCAATTTTATTAGAATCTGAAACAACAACAGTGCTTGTAGATGCAGCACCTGATTTGCGAACTTTTGCCCTAAGATATAATATTACTAAAGTTGACGCGTTGATAATTACTCACGCACACTCAGATCATTTTTCTGGAATAGATGATATCAAACCAATTGTGCACTTAAATAACTCCACCTCTATTCCCACTTATATGCTAGATGAAACATACGAACAAATAGGGTTGTCGTATAGATATATCTTCGAAGACACTGGTAGTGACGTGTATAGACCCATTCTAACACGCAGCCGCGTTAACGAGTTTGACACATTGCAAATTGGAGACATCAAAATCCAACTTTTTCCCCAGAAACACGGGTCTAGAATGACATCCTTAGGGATGCGAATTAATAACTTTGCTTATTCTACAGATGTTAATGGGTTATCAGATTCTAGCTTTAAAAAGCTAGAGGATGTAGACACATGGATTATAGATTGTCTACGTTACCATTATGCCCCTACCCATACCAATTACCAACAGACTTTAGAGTGGGTAGAACGAGTAAATCCAAAACAAGCTATTCTCACACATATGGCGCACGAAATAGATTACGATGAAATTCTGCGCATAGCTCCAAAAAACATCATACCAGCGTATGACGGAATGGTGATAAAAATATAAATTGCTGCTAATACAGCCCCAAGACTTTCCACCAAGCACTTCCAGATACGACCCAAACCACTATATAAAGTAAGCTGCACAGACCGCCGAGCTTCCACCAAGTCTTTGTATTCATATACCCTGCTCCATAAAATATAGGGGCACTTGCTATGCCAAAATGGGTAAGGCCTCCTGACAAAATTGAAGCAAATCCCAGAACAAGCGCTGCGAGAGTTGCGGGCATTCCTGTTCCAATCAAGACCAATAAGAAAGTTGGGAACAATACTGTTACGTGCGCCGTAATACTTGCAAACAAATAATGGATATAGAAATAAATAAGCATAACCACTACTGCTGTAACTTGAGGATTTTGCCCCGCAAGCATTTCTTTTATCTGGCCACCAATCCAACTCATCATACCAAGCTTAGACAAGAATCCAGACATCATCACAAGAGTAGCAAACCAAGTAAAGGTATGCCACGCTGCCTTATCTGCAGCCGCATCTTCCCACTTCAATACTCCTGTAAGCATCAGCAAACAGAACCCTATCAGAGCAGTAGTAGTTGCTGAAATTTCTAATTTTGCTCCAGCTATCCAGAGTGTTATTAGGACAAAAAAAGTGATAAGCATTATCGCTTCTTGCAGTTTCATGCCACCCATTTCAGCCAGCTTTTTTACCGCCATTGCAGGAGCACTTTCCGAGTGAGTAATCTCTGGCTTATATAATTTAAATAAGAATAAAGGCATTAATACCAAAGATATAATTCCCGGAACAAGGGCAGCAAGAGCCCAGTCCATCCATGATATTGTTACACCAGCGTTTTGTGCTAGTTTTACTATCAGAGGATTCGCCGCCATTGCAGTAATAAACATACTACTAGTAATAACATTCGATTGCGCGCACGACTGCATAATAAACCCTGCGGTCTTCAACGAAACTCCTTTATGCGTTTTATCGCGGTATGATTCTGCCAACGAGTGTGCGATAGGAAAAATTATGCCACCACCTCTCGCTGTAACACTTGGAATAAGCGGCGATAAAATGAATTCTGCAACAACTAGTCCATAACTCAAACCCAAAGTACTTCGTCCTAATTTCGAAATAAAGAAGTAAGCGATTCTAGAACCTAATCCTGTTTTGACAAACCCTTGAGATATAAAAAATGCAAAGACAACCAGCCACACTATATCGCTGCCAAATCCAGCTAGACACTGCTCTAGTGTAAGCGTTTTTGTTAATACAGCAGTTACAATTCCGAACAGAGAGATTGCGCCCATAGGGAACGGATTTAAGATGATACCACCGATTGTAGCCAAGAAAATCCCTAATAAATGCCAACCATCATTTGTTACGCCCTCTGGAGCTGGAATGTACCAAAACAAAGCGGCGAGAAGTACCAAACCAAATGATGTGGAAATTTGCGAAATTGAAATAGATTTAGCCATTATGCCCCTTTAGTATGAGTTGTGAGACAGCTCTATACCACAAAATTACACTTCTTGCTAGGAGATTTATGCTAGTTTATCGCAAGCTTCCTTAATTCTAGCACATGCCTTTTCTAAAATTGCATCTGAGGTTGCATAAGATATTCTAAAATAACCTTCTGCACCAAATGCACTGCCCTGCACTACTGCAACTAATGCTTCTTCAAGTAAGTAAGTTGCAAAGTCGGTATCATTTTTAATTATTGATCCTTTTGGAGTCTTTTTGCCAATTAAGCCTTTGCAGCTTGGGAATACATAAAATGCTCCCTCAGGCTTTAAGCATTTAATACCTTTAATTTCATTGAGCATTTTTACAACCATATCTCTACGTCTTTTGAATGTAGTATTGTTGGGCTCGATGAAATCTTGTGTGCCATTTAACGCTTCAACTGAAGCAGCTTGGCTAATCGAAGATGGGTTAGATGTGCTTTGCGATTGCAACATACACATTGCTTTTATCAATTCTTTAGGCCCTCCACCATAACCAATTCTCCACCCAGTCATCGAATATGCTTTTGAAACACCGTTGACAGTAAATGTTCTTTCGAAGAGTTTTGGCTCAATTTCGGCAATGGTTTTAAATTCAAAACCATCATAAATAACATGTTCATAAATATCGTCACTCATTATATATACGTGCGGATATTTTAATAATACATCAGCAAGACTTCTAAGTTCTTCAGGTGTATAAGCGCTACCTGTCGGATTGCTTGGAGAATTTAAAATGAGCCATTTAGTTTTTGGGGTTATAGCCGCTTCTAAATCGCTAGCAGTAATTTTGAAATTATTTTCTTCGTAGCCTTGCACAACTACTGGTGTCCCCTCAGCGAACATAACCATATCTGGATATGATACCCAATAAGGCGCAGGAATTATTACTTCATCATCTGGATTTAAACTGGCGAGTAAGGCATTGAAAAGCACATGTTTGCCGCCACAACCAACTGTGATTTGATCAGTTGTATATTTTAAGTTATTCTCGCGTTCAAATTTCGCACATATAGCTTTTTTCAAAGCTGGAGTTCCGTCAACAGCTGTATACTTTGTCTCACCTTTTTTCATGGCAGCATATGCTGCTTCTTTGATGTTGTCTGGTGTGTCGAAATCTGGCTCTCCTGCACCCAAGCCAATCACATCATGCCCAGCAGCCTTTAATTCTGCAGCCTTGGTTGTTACAGCTAGGGTTGGGGACGGCTTTATCCTCTTTAAACGAGTCGCTAAAAATGGTTGGTTGTTTTGGTTAGATGCCATCATAAAAGCCTACAAAAAAATTTATAATAATTAATACAACATTTTACCCTTAATGTCTAATTAAGAGCTTTAAGAATTTTTCTCAGTTGCTTGTCGCAATCAAGATCATTTTTTTCGTTCGCCGACTTTTGAAGACCAATCAAGAATTTTTTCAACTTACTTATTTCTAATGTTTTTGGATTCGCCAAAAAAATTCCACTATTTGTCGTGCGATCAAAATTCTCGTCTGAATAGTACAGCTCTTCATGCAGTTTTTCACCAGGTCTAAGACCAATAATTTTAATTGCAATATCAACATCTGGCTTGAGTCCAGCCAGTGTTATCATATGTTTAGCTAGATCTAAAACTTTAATTGGCTCTCCCATATCCAGCACATAAACTTTAGCTTGATTGTTATCCATATTTAAAACCGTTGCTTGTAGCACTAGCCCAACCGCTTCTTTTATAGTCATAAAATAGCGCGTTGCATCTTCGTGAGTTACAGTAATTGGCCCTCCAGATGCAATTTGCTTCTCAAATATAGGAACAACAGATCCGTTTGAACCAAGTACATTCCCAAATCTTACTATCGTCACATTAATATTTTTACTAGCCGCAGCCTGACAATACATTTCGGCTAATCTTTTGGTAGAACCCATAAAACTTACAGGATTAACCGCTTTATCAGTCGAGATCATGATAAAACGTGATGCCTTATTTTTAATTGCTGCATCAATTAAATTCTTAGTACCTATTACATTGGTCTGCACAGCTTCAGATTTATGAGACTCTAAAAGCGGCACATGTTTTAGAGCGGCAGCATGGAAAACGATATCAGGCTGAAATTTTTGAAATATTTTATTGATAGTTTTTTCATCCCTAATATCTGCCAAATTCGCAACCGAATCTATGTCTGGAAACTTAGCCAAAGTTTCTTGTTCAATCTCATATAGTAAGTACTCGGAATTATCGAGCAACACTACCGACTTGGGTTCACAACTAGCTACTTGCCTAACAATCTCGGACCCAATTGAGCCCCCTGCACCAGTTATTATTACCTTCTTATTCTTAACTAAATTCGCAACTGCAATTCTATCAATCACTCTTTGATGGCGCCTTAATAGATCTTCTACTGGGATTGACTGTATTGGTGAACTATTAAGATTGTGTTGCAAATCCGTAAGTTTAGGCAATTTTGACATTGGAATAGATAATGTGTCACTGATACTCAAAAGCTTCTGAAGCTTGCCTCCAATATACAGCTCTGGGCTTATTAAAATTCTCGTAGGCCGCTGTTGTTTTTTCTCAAGAATTTTTACAGCTTTCTCAATATTGTCTATACTGCCTATTATCGGAATATCCTGGATAGTTCTACCTATATTAGATTTGCTATCTAATATCCCTACCACTCTATAATTAGCTGCGTTTGATCTTCTCAATTCATTTATAAAAAGCTCGGTTGAATTTCCCAAACCTAAAATTAGAATGGGCGTTGGCGCAGTGTCTTTATTTCGAAACAGGGATTGAAAAGAACCGTTATACCAAGCAGTATATAGTACTCTTGGCAAACTCTGACATAGTATTAAAAGTAACCAGTTTATGAATACTACAGATCTGGGAAACTTCTCTAACCGCGAATCGATAAATAATACTAACAAAAACAATAACGTAGCTATTGTTGAAGCTTTAGTTATGTTTTCAAGGTACCGAGAATTAAAATAACGCCATATACCTCGATGTATCCCAAAATAATAATTCACCAGGATAACACAAACAGTAAATACAATCGCTTGTGATACAAGGAATTCGCTAGGATACGAGAAGATTCTTGAGCCTAATCTTAAGTACAGCGCAAAAAAAGATACAAACATTGCTGCTGTTGTATCTATCATAAAAGCTACAAAATTTTTTAAACGCGGGTTTCTTACCATCAAAGATCCATATAAACTGACTGTCATAATAATTTATTAAATTATTATGGGCAATTGATAATTTGAAGCACTATGGCATAATGGTTGCTTATGTAGTAAAAGTGAAAAAGGCTGTGATTCGATGTTAGCCATGTCTAATGAACCACCCACCTCTTATAGATCAGCAACTCTTTTCAGTCCAAATATATTAAACTTTGATCGCAACGGGCAATGGTATATAATAACCAAAAAGCGTAAAAAAAAGCCACTACACATAACTTCTGATCCAGAAGCTTTTAAAAGAAATTTCACGAAAGGTTTAGAGGACGTATATCTTACTGATTTAGCCACAAAAAGCAAAGTAATCACCAAACAGCTAATAACCATTATAGCTGCAATTGAAACTGAGCTAAATTTTGAAACCACAGTCAAACTGCTTTTCTTCTTGCTACGCCCACTTGAATTGGAAGTAAATATCGCAGAGAAGGAATATCCTTTGTATCTGAACAAAGATATAGTAATGCCTTGGTTAAAGCTACAAAACCCAAGTAATTCAAGAATACTAGCTCTTTTAAGTTCTTTAATTCAGATACACGATCTTATAGATTTCGTTAACGGGCACAAAGCTGATCCATCCTTAGAACAAATTGAGAGGAGTTTCCAAAGTTATACCAATG
>JACCDG010271187.1_pt1 | contig 26435 bp, 32 predicted proteins | sample 7442471 | NCBI WGS metagenome assembly JACCDG01 (sample SAMN15323444, study PRJNA562643) | freshwater metagenome | isolation source: river surface water | place: USA:Blue River Watershed | collected 2017-08-17 | reverse complement strand
GTGGAAAAGCTCAAAAAGCGATATCCACAAGGCTTCACGTACGAAGACTCGCGGAATCGCCAGGACGAAGAAAAGAATGCCCAAAAAGAGAGATAAGACTATTATGCCGAATACCAACGACGACATCGACCTGGGTGAGAGCATGGCGAATCTGTTCGCTGACGCTTTGCTTGGTGGTATCCTCGGCAGCGGTAGTGACGACAAGGACACCAAGAAGAAGAAGGAGGACAAGTAGTGAGCAAGCCCTTCAGTGGAAGCAAGCCCGCCCAGTTCCTGCCCCCCGCGATCTTCTGGCTCGCTCTCGTCGCCGGCACGTGCGACGCGGTTGTCAGAGGCAACCGCTAGGCAGAGCCAAGGTATTCCATTATTTTAGGCAAAAAAAAGAACCGTAGTTTTCACCACAGTTCTCCTTGTTTAACTATTTTTATTTAACTATTTACGTCCACTTGATTGTGATCGTTCTAAGGTTATCAGCAATGATTGCTAGGAACTTCTTTAGTTCTGCTCTACGTTGATTTTCATCTCCAATGTTTAGCTCATTGAAGATCTCGGTAATTCGAGGATCCTGCGAGGTTGTTGTCTCTGTAATTTCTAGTGTATCAATAATCTGATTTGAAATATTTAGTAGTTCTGTGCATTGCCAATCTAGAGCATTGTCAACATGCTCCTTATGAGGCAAACCGGTCATATCATATAGAGTACAGGGTAGTAGTGTCGGTAGAATTGTCTCTGGACTTAACCGATAACCAATCGCCAATAGGTTGTCTGCTACAGCGTTAATAACGCCCTTTACAGTTCCCTTGCGTGACGACTCTAGAGTTTGGTTAAGCAAGTCATATTGTGCCGCGATATTTGGGTCCCCAGTTGGAGACATTGTGTACTCATTCATCTTAGTTAATACTTGAGTACGCACAGCACTGATCTGCCCAATTTCTGTAGTAACAGCATCCTTAATAGACTGCTTAGTAGCAAAAGGCATCATATAAACTGGGTTGGTAGTAGGGTCTTGCATAATTTGAACTCCTTGTACTCTAAGAATATTTAAAAAGAAATTTTGTAGATAGCTAAAAAAATAAAGGAAAATAACACTAACTTTAAGTTACTTCACATTGTCCAGATGCGCATGCAAGCTGATGGAGTCTATTAGTATTATCCGATTCCTCGAATACATCTCTAAGATCAACACTCTGAATACGATTAGAGAGTTCGTCAAAAACTTCCTTAGTGCATGACTCAAAAGGTGCCTGGGTATAACTACCGTTGTCATATGGTAACAGTGCTACAGCAGCATACTTGTCACGGTCTTGCCAAAGCCTCTCTCCTAGAGGAGTCCATTCATCAGGCTTCACATTAATAGTGCAGGATACATTATGAGTATTCTTTCCATATCTATGGCAGGGAAGAACCCAATTCTCATAATACATTGTAACTCTATCAAATGTGGAAAGCGCAGTACTCTGGTTTCTAGTAATCGCTCCTTCTGGAGATTCTTGTGGAATAGTTAGCACTACTGTATTGGGTGCAAACTTATCATCCTCCATAAGATCTGGGACGATCATCTCTAGATACTTGGCTAGGCTATCATCCTTGCTAAGCCTTAGTCTACGTAGATAGTAGTCATCATGACGATCATGAATACCACTAGAACTACCTAGAACACAAGAGCCCGAACCCTCAGGCTTAATTGCTCCAGCTCTAGCAGCGATATTAATGCCAAGTCTTCTAGCAGTCTTCTCATTTGTCTCAAGAACAAGAGACGCTCCTTCTTTTAGCCATTCAGCAGATACTTGGTTACGTCCATCAGCGATACCGGTAAAAGAAACACCAAGCAAAGCTTCCTTCTCAGTGATCTCTCTCCAGCTAGGACGAACGTATGGAAAGTCAGTATAGGCTGCCTGTAGAGTACCTAAGAAAGCAGCACTAGCTACACGAGATAGGAAGTCCTTCTTATTTTCAAGACCAGTCTGATTGACTGTAGTTAGATTACATAACTGATATGGATTTAGTCCGATTTCAGCACAGGGATTTAGTCCCCAATCCAAATCGTTAGTCCAAGCAAAGCCAGGCTCACCTGCATTACTATCTCTGCAGATTCCATAGATATACATGAACTCTTCATAAGTAACTTCGGACCTAGGAAGAACAGCACTGATATTGGCACGGGCTCTATAGGGATGCTTAAGCCACCATTCACCAGACTTGGCGGTGAGCATTGCTCGATCATCTCGATCAAACAAGCAGATCAATGCACTTCTACGAATACCGCCACTAAGTACACAATCAGACTCAATACAAATGATATCAAAGACTTCGTCAGAACGAAGCCGACGGCCAATAGCCTTCTTAAGGCGATTCTCAACTTCTTGAAGCATATATTTTAATGCCTCGGGACCCGGCGCCTTAGTACCAGTAGTTACAAGGTATGTACCCTTTGGAGATACATTTGAGAAATCAAATACAGGTCTAACTCTGTTATAGAAATAAGCCCTCATTAAGGCTTCTACTGCTTCTGACCATCCAGCAATACTATCCTGTACTACAAAGATGCCTTCTTGCCTAGGCAGTTGAATTTTAGGAAGCTTGTTGATATGACGATACTGAACGCTAAATCCAAGCCCAGTCCCACATAGGAGAATGAACAGTGCTTCAGCAAAAGACTCGACAGCATCAATTGGCTCATAGCTACAATTATATTGTCTTAAGTTATTCTTAATAATCGCATCTCCAGCAAACTGCATGGATCGCATTGACGGCAAAATCTTTAGATCATGTACATAACTAAAAGCACGTATGATCTCTTTAGATAGCTTTGGGAATTTATCTAGGTGCATAGTCATACACCTATTAATAGTTTCCTCTAGGGCTTCACGTCTACCTAAGTGAGGTAAAAACTTTGCGTAAGTGCGGAACGCAGTAATGTCAGAGAGCAATTTGTTAGATGGGTTCACTATATTCTCCACTTGGATATTGTTCAACTATAGGGTAGTAGAAACCTTATAACAGGATTAGCTACCTTTTTCAAAAACGGAGGTCCATCTTAAAAGCTAACTTTGAAGTGTGAAAGAGAAGTTATTTTTGGGATAAGACTAATAGGCGTAGGTGACGACAATTGCCATCTGAGGGGCAGTTTATCAGAAGGTGGTTTATCAGTTGCCTACGCCACTTTTTAAACCACGAGAGTAGGTGACATGGACACAGAAACGTTTATGGAGAAGAGAGATCGGCTTCTGAAGAGCCTAGTTGACTCCCTTGACAATAATGATATCTGGGCTCTTATGGCTATGTGCCGAGAGAAGCTAGGCCAGAAGAGTACAATTACAGATTATGAAGAGCAGTTAGTCAAAGACGGTCATGCCATTTTGGCTATCAAATCGATACGTCACAGAACCCTGTTGGGGCTCCGTGAGTGCAAGGAGATTTATGATGCTTATCGTGCTTCTACGCGATACCAAGCTTACGTCGAGGCGGCTTCTGCTCAGGCAAAGGAGCCTGTAGAGGATTAGTAGCGTCAACTTGTGAGCCCACTTCATCGTTGATGATTTGAGCAACAAACTTAAAGAGGTCTGGATTACTATTCTTCATATCCATCATCTGGGTTTGTCGAGTTGGTAGATCCATTTTTTTAAGTGTATTCGCCGCTCGTTTAGCAACGTAGGCTAAGTTATATGCACCACCCTGTGCCTGTAGTGGGGATTGCATCGCTGTAGGAATACCAGTCTGTGGAGTATCCTGTGCATTCTCTTGATACAAAGTAGTACCATCTGGTACTCCCTGTGGTTGATCAGCACCTCCACCAGGAGGACTTCCTGGAGCCGGTACCTGGTTACCACCTGTTTCAGAAGCTGCTCCAGTTACCTTGTCTATGGCCGCAGATAGGTCTGGTTGGCCTCCCTGGCCCTCTTGTACCGGAGGTGGCATACCCATCTCGGTCATCTTCTTCTGCGCCTGTACCTGGCCCTTAGCTTGAATTAGACCCACATCAGCTTGTAGCTGTGCTTGAGCAATCTGCATCTCTCTAGTAGTCTGCAGTTGCCGTCTCATTTCCTTCTTCATGAGCTCAAGTTCCTTATCAACATCAAGGTCAAGCTCCTGTAGGAGAGTAGTATCAGAAATCTTCATAGCCTGGTTAAGCTGGAATAGCAGAGCGCTGCGCTGTAGATCGTCAGCCATACGGAAGCGTTCAAAGCTTACCTTAGGCCGAACCCAATCCATATAATCAGCGATACGTCCAAGAATAAAGTCTCGAACCAGAATAAGCTGATTAACTCTGTAGCTGTGGAACTTGTTCTGCAACATTCTCATAGAGATGTTGCTACCAGTCCAAGATAGGCCGCCTTTATAGAACTCAATTGGAACACCCATACCAGTGCAGATTTCCTCTGCAAGAATCTGGAGTTCCTGGAATAGAGTTAGAGTCTTACCTTCGGCGCCTACAATCTCGTTGCCTACGGGCAATGGCATAACAGGAATATAGTTAGGGTCTCTGCGCCACTTCTCTAGTTCTCCTTCAATACGTCTAGTCCAGTTTCCTAGATTGACGTTTGTATAGGGCGAACTAACCGCATCACCGGCTTGAGGAAAAAGAATACGCAGAGGAATAATACAGCCATTCATAATGGCTTCCTGTGCCTTCCTTAGTACCTGCATGTAGTAACCGGACTTTAGAACTGGGAGAATGAGTGGCATACCCCAACCCTGATCCTTAAAGGAGAGAGTTGGACGCTTAAAGTGGAATAGCTCACCTTCAGTGAACTTTAGGCGTTGTTGCTTCTTCAAGCATTCAATATAGATATTTGGAATGGTCTCAATAACGTGACGCTTACCCATCATGATATCATTACGCTCATTTTGGGGAATCGTTAGGAAGTAGTCTGTATGACCGGTTAGGTTATTATGCTCTAGCTCAATATCCTCGGGGTTCCAACGGATAATTTTAATACGCTTAAGAGCCTTAATATTCCTATCCTGAACTTCGGCATTACTTTCAATACCACACTGTTTGCAAGTTAGTTTGAACTCTAGATTCTTAAACTTGTAACGACAGAGATCAACTCTCTCAGCAAATTTGCACTGCTTGCATTGTAGGTACTTTTCAAAGGGCCAGAACATAGAGATAAAGGCATTACCGTAAGTAAAGTAATCAATACCAATCTCAATCAATCTAGAACGAATCTGGAATTGATTTTCAATTAGCTCCTCCCATAGCTGCTTAAGCTCCGTATCCGTCTCATGAACTATAATTGGAGTAATAGGATATTCAGCTAGGTTAGTAACAATTGGAGCAATGATAGGAGTAGTCAGATAATACTGAGTACACCACCTAAACATATGCTTGATACTTTGTGGTAGATAAGTACCAGCAATATCAAAGAATGGTGAGGGATATCTCTGTGTAGGATGGCCTACAACCGGACCCGACCTACGGGCCATATCAAATCTTTGGAATGAGTCTTGAAACATTCTAGTTATCCTACACTATTTCTTGAGTAAACAGATTGCTGATTTGGAGTTTGTAGTGCAGTAGTATTATTCATTCCTTGATTAGCTTGCTGAGCCGGCTGATTCTTTTTAAGCATCTTGAATGGAGCAGATGCCAGTGCCTCTCCTCCTATAACACCTGCAGTACCAACGCCAATTTGAACAGCAGCGTTAGCACCAAATCTAGCCAATCCTTTACCAAGACCAGGACCCTTTGGACCAAATGTCTTATTTGCTAGCACACCAGAGGTAGCTATACCTCCAGCAGTATTTCCAGCTAATCTTGCCAAACGTTCTGATCTACTACGGCCCTGACCACTTGGATCTTCAGCCTTCATTGCATCTGGAAGTTGGCTAGCAGTAAGGCCAACAGTTAAGCCTTTCATACCAAACCACTTAGTGCCTTGAGTAGATTTCGTAAGAGCGTCCGCTCCTCTATCAAAACCATGCCATCCTTTATACAACGCATCACGTCCTAAGCCCGCAGCTTTACGTCCAAGACCTAAAGCCTTTTGCCCAAAACTAGCTAAGTTGCTAAGGTTAGCATGTTTTATTAATGCGATTTCCTCGCCAAAAGCAGAGAGTTGCAATCTATTCATTAAACCACCTAAACTACAATCAGTATATTGTTCAAGAGAATAAATGGCCATCTACTTTATGTACTCATGTACTAAACCTAATTGATCTTTAAATTCCTTAAGTTTTAGAAGCCTATAATCATTAGCGATAATTAGCTTACCTGCTTGTTGGTCTTCAGCTGTTTCCTTAATATCGGGATTAGGCTGCTTGCTTAACTCTTCAAATCTAGCTTTCTCTGTCTCATAGCTAAAAGGAATAAAGGGCTGTGCGAAGTCAACTGGTGGTGGAGCATAATGCACATGGTCATGTAGCAAACAAGCAGCTACATAACGTGCAATCTCTTCATTGAAAGTTTCCTTCCTAATCATGTTAGCGATCTCAACTCCATTTATAAGCTGATTCGTATCAAGGCCCTGTACGACGCCAATAGTTGGAGGCACACCGTTAAGAGCATTTGTAATCTTTTCGAATACCTCCCACTCCTCCCAGTATGTATCGACTACGTGCATAGTCCTTACAGCCATAAGCTTACTCCAATTCACACGGCTGACATTTGTATTAAACGAAAGCTTAATCTCCTGGGCGATTGTTTCACCAAGCCAACCATACCATTCATGCCCAAATTTACTTAGGCACACAACGTCCAAAACTGCTGGGTGTGTGTATTCATAAGTAAAGATAGTTTCCTTAGAAAACTTGCTTTGTGGTGCTACAATAGCAGGAGCTACAGATGCTTCCTTTAGCATTTGGGCTAAAGCTTCTCTTGCATTCTTTTCGTAAATCATGTTTCAAAAATAAATCATTTTTAGGCATAACTCAATCTCTTCTTATTAGCTATAGATAACTTCATCTTATGCTCCAAACTAAATTTCCTGCCTTTCATTTTTGCCCCTATCTTCTTTTTATGAGCGTCTGTTAATTTTTTTCCTACATGCAAGCCAGATTTTCTATGTGTTTCCGACAGCTTCCTTTTATGTTCATCTGTTAGCCGTCGTCCTGTTAGACTTTTAGAAAGCCTAACACGCGTTTCTACTGACCTTGTATAAGTTGGCCCAACCGGCCCTAAATTGAAGCAGTTGAGTTTGTCAATTAAGCTAATATAATACTCCTCCTTGCTATTAAGAATGTCACGATTACAAGCTTCCAAAATATAAAAATTGAATAAATGTTCCCCATATTTCAACCATGAATTTTGAAGATGTGAATTAGAATGAATTCCTTTCCTTAACTGTCTTTTATGTTCTTGCCATCTTCTATATATGGAACTTGATTGGCCAATATATATTTTAGAGTGAGTCCTACATTCTATTGCATAGATACCGCATAAATTTTTAGGTGAAATATTTTGTGCATACTTGACAATAAATTCTGTGGTGTTCATATTATCTATAATAAGTAATCTAGAATAAAATGTAATATATTTCTGTGATAAGTAAATTAAGAGGGACGAGATCTATCAAATCTCTTTTTTGCTCACACCTCAAGGAGGACCAATGACCCCAATGATCAGACAAGCAGCACTAGGCGCAATCGCCAGGCTGCATGAAATGCCTCACCGCGTGGTGATGAGCATTGCCGGAGCAGGTGCCGGCCTGCAGCAGCTCCTATGGGAGGTACCTGGCGCCAGCAGAACAATCCTGGACTGCCGGTTCCCGTACCACAACAATGCCATCGCTGATGTGCTGGGGGAGAAGCCTGAACGCTTCGTCACCAGCAACGTTGCTGCGCAATATGCAGCACGTGCTTATCATCAGGGCTTGGAGATCCTGCAGAAGGATAGCTCCAACGATCCTGTCATCGGCCTTGGCTTGACAGCTGCGGTGGCATCGGCACGCGATCGTAAGGGCACTGATCGTGTCCACATCGCCTGCCGCACCAAGACCGATCTTTTCTATGCCGATGCGCAGTTCGATAAGGGAGTGCTCGACCGGGCCGGCCAAGGCGAGCTCTGCGACTTGCTAGCCTTGCGTCTCTTGTGCTTAACTGCAGGTGTACAGGATGCTGAGCTTCCAAAGATCCCGATGTACGGCGTCAACACAGACGCCCTCAACCTCGGCAGGCAGCTCAACTGGTCCGATATTTATGCGGCAGACGATCTCAAGGAGCTGTGCGCTGCACCCCTGAAGGTCGACCATCGGTCCTTCCGCCTTGACGAGTATGACTTTACCAATACTGTGATCTACCCCCTCAGTGCAAATCCGTTGCATCGTAGCCACGTAAATATCCCGCGGTATATCCAGGAGGCGGAAGGCAAGAAGGTGATCTATCTTATCAGTACGGACCATCCAGAGAAGGGGCCTCTGGACAAGGAGGAGGCAATCCGGCGCCTCAGCCAATTCTACGCACTGGCGCCTGTTGTGCTCTATAACAGTAGCGGCTTGTATGTGGATATGGCTGACATGTTCAAGGGGTCGCACTTTATCATCGGTGCTGACGTCCTGCAGAAGCTCTTCTCATCTTTGTATCTCGGTACTGGTATTGAGTACGCTGAGAATTTGAACAGAGTTATCGGCCGCTTCAAGAGGAGCGAGACCGGCTTCTATGTTGTTGGCCGAAATATCAAAAATATGGGATGGATATCTGCAAAGGATGCGATCCAGGCATGGGTGCCTCGTGAGTTCCACACGCACTTCACCCCAGTATTGTACCGGGATGATATATCCTCTACAGAGCTAAGAAATAAGGCAAAACCCGTAACCAGGGTGATGTAACTTATTTTTAGTTATAAGCCCTATTAAGCATAAGTCTGACGATCTCTCGAGAAACGCTCTCGTCAACATATGCCTTACGTGGGTAATGCTCTTTAAAAGAAGGAATCAAAATATCAGGAATTGGTAGGCTATCTTCGTCAAGCCTAGGTGGAATATCTACAGTAGCCCGTAGTTCTGCAATATCGTCTTCATCAAAAAGATCGATATAATTCATGTTGCCTCCTTCCATCATTTTAGATCGCTGCCTTAGCTGCCGGTACTATCTTATTCCATGTTCTTGCTGCAAAATTCTGCAAACCAGCACCAGCCCGTCTCATTAGTCCACCAGTGTTGGGTCCAGCTGCGAGACCATGAGTCCCACCTTTACCAAGAGCATGTTGTCCTAATTCGTACATTGGATGTGCGCCTAGAACTCCTAGGCCAGCAGTTTCCCAAGCCGCATGATTCTTATCATGTGCAGATGCATTTGGATCTCGCAATGTTCTAATTCCAGGTACAGCAAGTATTCCTAAACCAGCTGCCTCTAAAGCAGGTACTGCTACGCCGGCCTTTTTCTCTTTTGGTGAAGATGCAACTAGCTGCTTAATAACACTAGAAGTTTCCTTAGTAGTTAAAGCTTTTGCTGCTGCTTCTTTTATAAAGGATGAAAACACTAATCTATGCATCTTAAGTCCTTAGTAATCATGTGCTGCGATTCTTGCAAGAATCATCTTTAGGCGCTCTGGAAGATCCTTAAAAGTCTCTACTGGGCTCTTTAAGAACTTATCGGCGAACTCATGTCCAAACTGACGTCTAATTAAATCTTGCTTGTTATTTGCCGCGTTGTAAAGCTTGTCTTCGTTGATGAACAAACCATTAGCATTATAACACCAGCCAATATTAGCAAGCTTATCCAATGACGGCCCGAAAGTACTATAGTAGGGGTCTGCAATCTTGCTATCCCATCTATGACTTAAACCGCTCAGCTCATCTAAGTCAGAAAGCACTTCTGCAAAATGCTCTGGGGATACTGATGCCTTCTTTTCTAGAAGAGTATCGTATGCATCATGATATACCTCGTCAGCCTGGGACTTTCTGTAATCAATGTGCATATCCAGATCGTGTGCATAATCTGGAGCGGAGTAGCGCTCAATATTTTCTGGTACAGATAGAGCTAGATCTTGCATACGCTCAGCTAGCTTAACACAGTACTCGCGCCTATCCTGAGGCTCGAAATCTCTCCAATTCTCAGCAAAGTAGTCTACTGCAAGCTTAACTTGGTCGTAGGTGTCTACCGGGTATTGGTTATCTAATAGAGTATACTCAGCTGCAACCTTCTCTGTATGCCCCTTGACTTCCATCTTAGAAACATCTAGTACATTGGGCGCAATCCACCAACGCTCACGAATCTGTACATTCTTACCATTAGCTTTAAGCTCATCAACCATTTCTTTGATATCAACTGGGACATCAATCTTATGCTTAGAGCATGCCTCTGTAAGACTCTCAGCCGCAATCTTTACTAACTCATCTGGTAGAAGATGTGCCTGCTTTACAAAGTACATCGCTGACAGAATCGTGTTACCGATATCATTGACTGGATACTTCTGGTACTTAAATCCATCATTCATCATAACTAGCGCATAATCAGAATCATCTGACCCATCTGGTGCACTAGCTTGCTTAATGATCTCAGGGACCTCGTCGAGGTTAGAAAAATACTCTCTTAGAATTGTGCCTTCTCTATCGTCCTGAATGTCTAGGATTTGTGTGGCCAATTTTTCCATATGATTCTCCTTTTGTAATCATACAGAGAAACGCAAATAAAGAGAGTAAAAAAATATGCGATTTTGGAGATAAGCAGTTAGACGGACTACACCGTCCTATTTTTTAAAATTTAGAGGAGCTGTAAATGAATAAAGATCCATATACAACCACTGAAGTAGGGACTCCTCTCTGCTATGGTGAGGAGTATGAAGAAGGTCACGATATATGTAGCGACTGCCCTGCAGAAGATGGCTGCAAGTATACTTTCGACAAAAAGTATAATAGCTATTCGTCGCGATATAATGATGACTTAGTTCCTATAAGAGTCCCATCCCACTCCTACCAATCAAAGCCGGCGTCCCCTTCTCTTAGCTCACTATTCAATGTGACTAATCCAACAACTAGTAGGACGTCAATTACAACACCAAGTTACACACCTCCTAGTACGTATAATCAGCCTACTCCCACATATCATTATCAAACAAATATACCTGCCTCTGTTCCGGCTCCTCAAACTAAAACTTATGCGCCTGTAGATTATATAGATACAGGTAATGCTAAGTTGATGGAAAACCCAGTTTTCCCAAACCAATTTGAAGGCGAAAATGCAGCAGCTAGATTGATTAAGAATTCATTGTTAGCTGGAGCTAGAATGATGTTATACGAAGTTTATAGAGGATTGGAGTCTGCCCTTGCACGTTATCTTTGGCCGCCTACAGTAGAGCCAAATAGTTAAAAACATTTGTGCTTTATCCTTATTTTTATTACATTAAATATCAGAGAAAACACATGAAAGATTTAAATACAGCCTATGTAGAAGATATGCTTTATCTTCCTAAAACCAAAGTTCGTAAGGCTGGTATCATTGGTGCCCTAGAGTTTAAAGTTTTTACAAATAGAAAGCCCGAAACCATTCAGCTATGGTCTGAGACTCCTACTCACATCGCAGTACCTAAGTTTTATATCCCAGCTTCTAACTATTCTAAATATCCCTTCAAGGTAGAGGTTAATACACCATCTTTTCAACAGATGAACTTTGTTGATAATATCCTTCTGCGTGAGAACCAGATTGAAGCTTGGTGTGCTTTTCTTAATGCTAAGAATGGACTACTTAACTTAGCTCCAGGAAAGGGTAAGACAGTACTAGCACTAAAGAAGGTAGCTGTAGAGAACGTACCAGCATTGATTGTTGTTCATAACACTTATCTGAAAGATCAATGGATTGAACGTATTCAAAGCTTTTTAGGTGTTGGTGATATTGGAATCATCCAAGGCCCAGTTTTTGACTGGAAAAAGCCAATCTGTGTAGCGATGATTAATACCCTAGCTGACCGAGTCTCGGAGGGTAGAATTCCTCCCGAGATGAGGGAATGGTTCGGTATTGCTATATATGACGAAGCACATCATCTAGGTGCTCAACACTTTAGTAAGACTGCTACAGTATGTAATGGTATGCGTATTGGACTTACAGCTACACCTGAAAGATCTGATGGGCTGGATTGTATCTATCGCTATAACATCGGGCCAATAATTTATACTGATACTGAATATAATTTGGTACCTGAAATCCTGTTTCAGGAAACTCCTGTAGAGATGGACCTTAAGAGCAAGGAAGTTATAGATAAGCGAAGAGAGCTAAACATTCCAATGCTTATGTCAGCTGTGGGTAAAAAGGATGAGTCTATTGAGTTCCGTTACAAGCATCTTAAGCAAGCTTATGATGAAGGCCGGAAGATAATTGCACTCTCACAATCTAAAGAACAACTTAGATTACTTGCACCTAGATTCAAGGATAGCTGTCTTATTATCCAGGAAACAGATCCTAAAGAACGTACTAGGATGGTAGCCGAAAGTAAGATTGCTTTTGTTATTTCTAAACTTGGATTAGAGGGCCTAGATGATATGTATCTAGACACCCTATTCTTTCTTTCTCCTATGGGTGCAGATAAGAAGATTGGCCCAAATGGGATTGAGTTCCTAGGCAATAGAGTAACTCAAGGATTTGGTCGCATTCTTAGAACTGCTGAAAAGAAGAGCCCATTAGTTGTATTCTTCGATGATGTTAAAATCGAACCACTACATTATTTATGTAATCAGGTGAAACGTTTCCTTAATAGCAAAGAAATGAAATTTACTACTAGGAAAGCAGACTAAATTGGCGGTATAAGAATCCTACAGGAGGGTTCATGAGCCGTCACGCGTCGTCCCTTGCTTTGATGAGAAAGAGCGGGCCGTACCAGTCCGCGAGCAGCATGCTCGCACACCTCTACACCAACCTCAGGCACCTGCTCGGCAATCGCGAGCGGGGGCCTGTCGACTCGCTCGAGACCTGGGGCATGATGCTGTCGGGTATCCCGAGCCCCGATGCCTTCATCAACATCTCCATGCTGCAGATGGCCCAGACCATCGACCGCATGGGGCTCACCCTCAAGAACGTCGAGGTCACCCCCAAGGTGTGGCGCGCGGAGCACCTGCCGCGTGAGAGCCGCACCGATCCGAAGATCGCCGTCCCCAACAAGGGTCTCCTCACCACGAACTACAGCGAGGGGGAGACCACCACGGGTGAGAGCAACGGGACCCAGCGCCTGTACGTACCCGGCACTGCCAACGGTGCGGACATGTACATGATCTTCCACACCTACGGCACGGTCGGCAACTCGCCGCTCCACAAGCTGTACCGGGAGATCGCCACCTACATCCTCGACCTCTACCTCCTCACCCACGAGGAGATGGAGGAGATGAGCATGCCAGGCGGCGTGGAGGTGCTGCTCCGCACTGCCCGTGCCGGCTTCTCCTCGATCAAGGATCAGCAGGAGGTGGCGCGCATCGACGCGATCAGCGCCGAGCTCCTGTTCCGGCAGGGCGACTGCTTCAAGGCGCTCAAGCACGCCATGTCCATCACCGGGGACAGCTACAACCTCGAGCGGCAGGTCGCGCTCAAGGCGGTGGAGAAGCTCTCGTTCTCGGTCGAGGGCTTGATGGACATGGGAGACTTCGAGGGGGCCAACGAGCTCATGGCGAGGTTGCTGCGGGAGTTCCCGTATGTGACGCAGTTCCATGAGCTCCAGGTCCGCATGATCGAGCTCCTGTGCAAGCACGGCCAGTTCGAGATGGCCCACGACATCGTGCCGAGGCTGATGAAGCTGAAGCACGTGAGGCTCTTCGACGGGCTCGTAGGCAAGATCGATGAGCTGCATGCGGAGGCCGAGCAGGAGCGGCTCGCCGAGGAGCAGAAGGCCAAGGAGCAGAAGGAAGCCGCTGAGCAGGAGGCGCTCGACGAAGCCGAGAAGATGGCGGTCCCGGGCTTCCTGGACATCCGCAAGGAGATCGGCGAGCTCGTCCACAAGGGTGACCTCTCGGAGGCCATCCTTCGTGCCCAGAACGCAATGCCGCGCTTCGACCACCCCAAGTGCCTCGCTGAGCTGGAGTACTTCATCCAGGAGGCGGGCCAGGCTCAGCACGACAGCGAAGTGCAGACCGCCACGCTCAGCATGGACCAGCTGTCGCAGCGGATCGAGAAGGGGCTCAGCGAGAGCACCTTCGGCGAGAAGATGGCCAACAAGATCATGGCGTCGCAGGGCCTGACGGCTGGCCCGGCGAACGACACGAAGGCCGAGGAGGCCAAGAAGGAGGAGCTCAAGGAACCGGCAGGGGAGCTCATCGAGCGCGCTGTGATGCCGGACGGCCGGGAGACTGCCGCACCCATCGTGCAGCAGCCCAGCGCGGAGGTCGCCGAGGCGATCGCCAGCGACGAGGAGCAGGCCGAGGCCGAGGAGGCCACGGGCTGATCGACGACGCCCCAGCCCTCCTGGCTGGTGGCGTTTTTTTAGTAAGAGAAAGTAATGAGAAGCCTAACTGTACTTAGAGATGAATATCAGGGCTGCAATAAGTGCAGCCTTAGTGAAACTAGAACTAATGTAGTATTTGGATATGGTAACCCTAATGCACAGGTAATGATTATTGGAGAAGCCCCAGGCGAACATGACGATATGGCAGGAAAACCATTTGTTGGGCCGTCCGGGCAATGGCTAGATTGTTATCTAGCAGCTGCATCCGTTAATGAAGAGTTAATGGAGCAGTCAGCTTATAGGATGACGAATCCAACCTATTACAACCCAGAAAGAGTTCGGGAACTACTACTAGAAGATTTCTTTTTTACGAATACTGTATGTTGTAGGCCCCCAGAGAATAGAGACCCTAGCACTACTGAGAGATTGGCCTGTAAAGATAGATTACTTGAAACGATCTATCTTGTAGATCCAGTAATCATTATAGCTGCCGGAAAGGTGGCTATGGAGGTTCTACTAGGTAAGAAGGTTCCCTCAATCCTTGCCAAGCGAGGAGAGATGTTTGAGTCAACTATTCCGGGAAAGTTTGCAAGTGTAACGTATCCCTGTATTCCAATTCTGCATCCCGCCTTCCTTATGAGAAACCAGGATGAGGGTATTGGAAGCTATTCGGAAAAGACCTATAATGACATCATCTCAGTTATGCAGATTCTGGATGAATTCAATCTTCTACATTATGGGATAACTCCCCCACCTAATAGACCTAAGCAGATTAAGCTCGATGATAGAGTCCCAACACAAACAGCCAAAGCACAGGCTAATAGTGCAGCAAAGTCTTCCAGACGGAAGTAGACAAGAGTATAGAGGTAAGCTAGTTATGGATTCAAAAACAAACTCGATGATCAAGGAATTCCTCGGTGATGAGAAAGCTCAGACGAGTGTATTTCATGATATCAGTGATAAAGATTATGGTAAGGGAGTTAGTACTGGAGTCACTGTACGACTGACTTGCGGCCAGTCTGAGGAAGAGATCCTTGGTGCAGGAGTTATCGCTAGTAAATTAGCTAAAAAGATTATGGCTCAAGAGCATGCTGAACTCTTGAATGCTTGGAAAGGACGTTAATGTTAAAAGTAGCAACTGAAGCAAAGATTAATGGTTTAAATATTGAGAGCTTGGACTTTGCGCCAAGTAGTGGGTTTCCGCTCCTTAAGGCTAAAGTAGCCTTGTTCTGTACTGATCCTATTAATGTATGTGCTCATGGAGTTCACTTTAGTTGGTCTGAGGAAACTCTAGAAATCTTGAACCAGCTTAAAGCCTCTATGGAGAAGGATTGTGCTAAGACCTATTTTGGTAAGGCAGAAGCTTCTTCAAGCGACGATTATGAAGTACCTTCCACTACTAATAAGGGACTTAGTATGGATGACCGCTTCCATGATGAGTACGAAGTAGAGCAGTTTTAAAAAACGTCTAGTATTTTGAGATAAGCGAAGTACTAGACCTACTTAGGCAATAGCATTTTGAAAGGTGTAAATGGCACTTAACGTAGAACATCGTTTTATTTGTCGTATACTTGAGACTGGCGATTTTAACACTGTTGAAAAACTGAAGATTGATGACACATTCTTGTTTAATGGAGAATGTAAAGAAGCTTTTAAGTATCTGAAAAAGCACTTCCATGGAAGAGATACTTACGGTGCAATCCCCAGTAAAGACTTGTTTCTTAAACACTTCCCTTCATTCCCTTGGGTTGAAGGAACTGACTCTGTAGCCACTCTTGCTACTGAGGTTAGACGTAACCTTCTATATGTTGAGATTCAGAGACTTAAGGAACAGATTGACGTTGATTGTCAAACTGATCCATTAAAGGCTCTTGATACTCTTAAAGAATCTTCTATCTATCTTGTTGCGCAGCACGAGATTGATGATGAGATGCTTCTCTCTTCATCTCTTAGTGCACTGAGAAGTCAGTTTGATACTGCTAAGGAGAATAAAGGTCTTATTGGAATTCCCTGGAAGTGGGACCCTCTTACTGAAGGTACTATGGGTATTCAGGATGAGCATTTTATAGCTATCTATGGAAAGCCTAAGACAGGTAAGACTTCTTTCGCTATTGCTCAAGGTATTCACTCGTATGAGAGGGCAAATGCGCGCGTCCTTATCTATAGTTATGAGATGAAGACAATTGACATGATTGCCATGGCAGCATGCTTTCTTGTTGGAGTCGATTATAGTCTATTTTGTAAAGGTGCTCTTAATACCAGGGATGAAGAACTCCTCTTCAAGCGCATTGAAGCACTTGCTGAGGAGGAGCGTAACTCCGCTAAGAATGGTAAGCGGGCTAGAGCAATTCTAGCAGCTTCTAGTAGTGGTCTCGCACAGCCAGGCATTGCAGCACTTAGAGCTAAGATTAGGGAGTTTGATCCAGACCTAGTTATTGCTGATGGTATTTATCTTATGGGCGACGGTAGTAAGAAAGCTGATCCTGCAGACTGGAAGTATGTAACGGCTATTAGCCGCAGGTTGAAGGCATTAGCTAAGGAGACTAGAATCCCAGTGATTGGACTTATGCAGCAGCAAAGAGGTGGTGACGACGTTGCCTACTCAGCTGCGTTCGAACAAGATTGTGACCTTCTTCTAAAGCTAGAGCGCCATTTTGATAAGGCAGCTAATGAATATGAGATTCATGTTATTACTCGAGCGATCCGCAAGGGTGATAAGAAGAACTTTAGTATTCATGCTAAGCAAGGCTTGAACTTTGGATTCAAGGGCCACTTCCCAGAAGACTATATGGGCAGTGAGGGTAAGAAGGGGGCTACTAATGGCCCACCTCCTAAGGAAATAGCAACTCCAGCTGCACCTCAGGTACAGCTACCCCATATTCCTATTCCCGCCTTACCAGCTGCTGGGAGACCTCCAATTAGTCGAATGAGAGCATCTTAAGGAGTTAGCACTTGAGAGATTATATTGTTAATCTTGTCGAGAAGTTTATAACCAAGCAATGGAAGAACTCTGGGCAGAATGAAATCTATCTCAAGTGCCCATTCCATAAAGGCGGCAATGAGTCCAAGCCTTCGTTTTATGTTAACGTTGTACAAGGTGTTTATTTTTGTCATACTTGTAACGTTGGCGGCCCTGTGCTTAGACTTCTTCTTGACCTCGGCGTCCCACGACATATTGCGGACGCTGAGACTGCAGATCTTAAGCAGGCTATATCACATAACAAAAGTGTCGCTGCAGGTAAGAGGGCTGCTCAGTGGGTAGAACAAGACCCATATAAAGCAACCACTGTTCTAAGCGAAACTGTACTTAATCATTATAAGTATTGTCCTACTAAGCTGCTGGAGAAAGGATTCAATATGAATTGGCTTCAGCATATGGAAGTAGGATACGACCTAGACAAACACAGAATCATTTACCCCATCAGAGATGTCCATGGCAACCTTGCCGGAGTATCTGGTGGCGCTCAGTATAAGTGGCAAGAACCTAAATATAAGATCTATAGGGGCGGCTACAAAGACTATACGGGCAAGACTTATGTAAGTGATTTTGGTGGATGGTTCGATGAACAATACCCAGATTACAGGATGGATAAGTCTCGCTATATATGGGGCTTTGATCGTGTTTATGCTCGTCTATGCTTCAGTAACCGCAAAGAGACAATCATAGTTTGTGAGGGCTTTAAAGCTTGTCTCTGGCTTCTCCAGAATGGCTATATAAACACGGTAGCTCTCATGGGGAAGTTCATGTCTGATATCCAGTACAACCTATTGACAAGGCTTGATGCAAATGTCATATTATTCCTGGATAATAACGACGCTGGTCGCACTGGCGCTGAAAAGATCAGACAGAAACTATCTAAGATTATGAAAGTTAAAATAGTCAAATATCCAGATAGACCTAACGCAGAAAAATTACAACCGGACGATTTAACTAAAAATGAACTCGACGAAATTATCAAAGCCTGTACGTAAACGTTATAGATGTGAATGTGGTGATGGGGATCAGAAGATGTGGTGGGTGCTTAAGTTCACTTACAAGACTGACCCTGAAACAAAAAGATGGACCGCATATCCAGCTAAGTATCAGTTACAATACGATTCAAGAAGAGGCTCACCAGCCATAAAGCACTGTCCCAATTGTGGAATTAGACTTCCTGAACCAACCGAAACTTTACCCGAAGAAAAGAAAAATGGACGCAAATCTAGAGACGCTTAAGACACTAAGAGAACTTACCAAGGCTGGTATGGCTGACTGCAAGAAGGCCCTTGCAGAGAACGACAATGATATTGAAAAGGCTGCAGAGTGGCTTCGTAAGAAGGGTATTCTAAAGGGCTCTACTCTACAGGGTAAGGAAGCTACAGAGGGTGCTATTACCTCCTACATTCACACTGGAGGCAAGGTAGGTGTGTTGCTAGAGGTAAGCTGCCAGACTGACTTTGTTGCTCACACAGACGAGTTCATTGCGTTTAGCAAGGATGTTGCAATGCACATTGCTGGGCGTGATCCATTTCCTTTGTTCGTTAGTCCAAAGGATATTCCTGTAGACGTTTGGGAAAAGGAGCAGCGCTTCCTGGACAGTAAAGCAAAAGAAGATCCTAAGTTCGATAAGAAGCCGGAAGAGATTAGAATGAAGATTCTTAACGGTCAAATGGAAAGATGGATTAAGGAAGTTTGCCTACTCGACCAGCCTTTCGTAAAAGATGAGAAGAGAACCATTAATGACCTCATGTTGGAACTTTCCGGTAAGACCGGAGAGAAGATCTCTATCCGTCGATTCACCCGTTACTCCCTCGGAAACTAAGGTTTAAATGAACAAGTATAATTGCCCTTGTGGCACCGATAAGTTTGATATGTTTGTTGCTACTGCTCGCCCCCTTAAGAAGGGCGAGGAAGCTAAGGAGGTGGTGTTCGTTAGGGTTCCGCACCTTAATGCAGCAAAGATTGTAAAGTATTGCCCTGCATGTGGGGCAAAGGCAACTGCCTAACATATGAGTTGGGGCGCTGAAGTCTATAGCGTTTTCAAGCCTCGTGTTGAGCAGTTAGAAAACCAGACTAAAGAATTAGAAGAAGAAAATAAGAAGTTAGTAAAACGTATAGAAAATTTAGAAAAAATAGTACTCGGAATTTTTAAGCTCGATAAAGAAACAAATACAGTAAAGATAAACGGAGATATAGTATGTCGATTGATTTCAGAACACTAGCAACTAGCACTAAGATTCAGCCCGGTTTCGAGAGAGATTCAGATAGGGCAATTAACAAGTTTTGGCTCGAGCTGCGCCTAACTAGCACAGCCCGTCCAGTTGTACTATTGGCAGGTGACTATACCTGCCGTTATTGGGATAAGGAGCAGCGTCAGGTTGTTGAGACCAAGCTACCGTGGAAGCGGTATATTGCTCACAAGCCGAAGCTGTTTATCAATGGTAAGGAGAGCTACCCTGAGATTCCATGCCCGAATGTTGACATCTACAGAAAGTGCGATTGTGTAGGCTGCGTATTCAAGGATGCAGGAGACAAGAACTATGGTGTTAAGGACCTAAACAGTCTTAATGCAGTTGTTCTTTCCTACTACCATGAGCTTCCGGTTCTGTCTAAGAAGGAGGGTACTCCCCTTGTTCGTGATGGTAAGCCGGTTGTTCGGTATGAGGAGTGCACCCCAATTAATTGCAGCCTCTGCAAGTCTGGGAATAAACCTACTAAGTTCGGTATGCATCTCAAGCTGAATGTGGGTAAGAACCACCTCGACAACCTTGTGTCACTTGACACTATGGCTCGTGATACGTGCGCTAACTGCAATACGCGTGTTGCTACCATGGAAGATGGGACTGAGCGTTGTGGCTTCGATGAGCAATGGGTAGAGACTCAGGATTCTTGTGGTCAGACTCGGCGTCTTGGACTCTTTGATTGCGTCTGGATGCTTAAGAAGACCGGTGAGGGTACTGGTACTGTTATTGCCGCTGAGAGCTTTAAGCCAATCAGTAAGTTCGCTTGCAGAAACAAGCAGCCTATTGAGAAGGTTATTGCTGACGCTATTGCATCTGCAACGGATGACAAGAGGGAGGATGGTCTGTACGATTTCGATACAGAAAAGACTCCACAGTCACCCGAGGAACAGGCTTCCAAGCTTAGTGTGACTAATCCATTCGGTAAGAAGGATGAGTCCCCAGTTCAGTCCTATCCAACAGGTCCTTCGATTCCGCAGAGCCCTGGAGGTATGGGTATGATGGCCGGTACTGGCCCTAGTATTAACATTCCAGGTGTTGGTAACTTTAGCGGATTTAGTCTGCCAAAGGCTCGATAACTAAAAGTATAATGGGAGGGGAGGGTGGCTTCGGCTGCCCTCCCTTTTCTATTTAATAAGGAGAACAGAATGATGCTAGCTGAGATTCACGATATCGGAGAAGAAGTTATGACCCATCCAGTATTTGTTGAAGTTCTTAATCTTATGGGCGACTTCAAAGTAACTGAAGCTAAGTGGCCAACCGATGTATATTTAACAGAGGATGATGAGATCTCACTTTATACTCTAACCACTAACGATGTTGGCAACGATCTTATTAAGAGCTTAGTTCTAAATGGAGTACGAACTACGTTTGGAACTCTTTTTGGTCTCAAGACTCATTGGGATGCTACGGAAACTTGTGTAAGGGTAACATGCTAAGTACTTGTAATCAGTGTGATAAAGGTAGATGGTTTAATGCTAAACGCACCGCTTCTATACTCTGCAGGAACTGTAACGGGACTGGTAAACTTGCCGAGTCCACAGTATTTATTCTTGACCTTATTGCGAAGCTCATGCGACTCCTCTCTAAGTAGAGAGGATAAAATGTCTTATAATTGGAGATTCTTGTATGCAAGAGTGGCAGATAATCCCAAAGCCTAATTGGCTGGATACTGAAGCTCAAGTTATCGAAGCTATGGACTATCTCTTAGCTAACGGCAAAGAGGGGGTCGGTTACGATACTGAGACTACTGGGACTAATATTATGGAGGATTATCCTCTTCTGCTTTCGTTCTCAGATGGTAAGGAGAGGTTTGCTTGTGAAGCTACTTGGTTAGATCATGCACTAGTTCAGAATCTTCTCACACATAAAGAGATTCCTAAGATAGGCAGTAATATCAAGTTTGATATGCATATGACTGCTAATAGAGGAATTATTCTTGATGGCCCTATGTATGAGACTATCGTTATGGATTGGCTTATCGATGAGAATCGTAGAGGACGCCACGGCTTAAAGGTTCTTGCTAAAGAGTACTGTGGTATTCAAATGCGAGAGTTTACTGAAGTCTTCCCTATGATTCGTAAGCGTAAAGGTATTCCTGATGATACTGCTGGCGACGCTATTAGACGTAAGATGGCTACACCAGAAGGAAAGCGAGAGGCCATTGAGTATTCTGGTCTTGACGCTTACGCTACTGTTAAGGTTAAGGAGTTCCTAGAGAAGCTGCTAAAGCAGGAAATGATGTTTCCTAAATGCAGCCTCTGGGATTATTACAAAGAGATCGAGGTGCCATTTACTAGAGTACTTTGGCAGATTGAACGCCGGGGATTCACTATTTGTGTTGGGTACCTAAAGGACCTAGAAGAGCCGATGTTTAGAGATATCCTTAATATTGAGGATGAATTTAATAAAGCAGCTGGGAAGGTTATCAACCTTAGTAGTCCAACTCAGCTTAGAGAGTTTTTCTATGGCGTACTTAAAAAGACTCCTACTAAGTTTACTCCTGGCGGAGCTAGTGGCGTTAAGCAGCCTTCTACTGATGAGGAAGTGCTAGATGAATGGGCAGAACAAGGAGACGAATACGCTAAGATTATTCTTAGACATCGTAAGATATCTAAGATGCTCAAAACGTATGTTCTGGGCCTTCAAAGGCACGTAGATAAGACCTGTCGCATTCATTGTAGCCTTAATCAAGGCGGCACTGTTACTGGTAGGCTTTCTTCTTCAGATCCTAATCTACAGAATATTCCCAGACCGCTTACCGACAGGTATGGTCTAAGAAAATGCTTTGTAGCTATGCCAGGAGATACTCTAGTAGCAGCTGACTATGATCAGCTAGAGATGAAGCTTATGGCTCATCGTAGTAAAGATCCTAGGATGATTGAGGCTATTACATCCGGCCTGGATCTTCACTGCTACACGGTATCTCTCATGTTCGATATTCCTTATGCTGATGTTAAAGCAGCTAAGGGAGCTGAACATCCTACTCCTGAGCAGCAGATGCTTAAAGAGTATAGACAGATGGCTAAAAATATTGGCTTCGGTCTTATCTATGGAATCGGTCCACAAAAGCTGTCTCATGACCTAACAAACGACTTCGGAAGAGAGGTTAGTGTTGATGATGCAAAGCTACTTATCCGCAAATACTTCAACGTCTTTAAAAGAGTTGAGGCATATATTAAAGAACAAAAAGCTATTTGTAGACGAGACAAACAGGTACAAAGTCTACTCGGAAGAATTCGTAGACTACCCGCCATTAATTCAGTTAACACTGGGGACCGAGCTGAAGCTGAGCGGCAGTCAGTCAACGAGATACAAGCAGATGCAGCAGATATCGCAAAGATTGCGATGCTTGCAATCGAACGAGACGAAGAACTTAAAGAGCTAGGCTATCGGCAAATCCTACAGATCCATGACGAAATCATTGGAGAGGTTAAGGACGAACCCGAACGTGTTGCCAAAGTTATGAAGCGTAAGAAGTATCTTATGGAGCAGTCTTTTAATGATACTGTATTTGAGCTTGCTGTCCCTCTCACCGTAGCGTGCCAGTCTGCTCTAACATGGGCTGCAGCTAAATAACTAAAAAACCATGAACCCCCCAGAGGAATCATGGCGCAATGATTTTATCCCTCATGAGCCTAAGCAGCTCATCTCTGAACCCGCCCTCATGCGCTATCGTCATGATAGAGTTGATGGACAGGAACATGTGCTCGATTCCTCTGATGTCTTTCACCTCTGGTGCGTCGTTGAGTGGGGCATCCGTTAACGAACTTACGATGACGAGGTGCCTGGCTCTAGGCCACTTCCTCGAGGTTATCTCTCGGAGAGTTTCAACTTGACGGCGGACCTTATGCTCATGTCGATCTTGGTAGCGTCGAACAGTCTTGATCTCCACAAAGATCTCAGGCCGTTCTACCGTACCGACTATACAATCGACCTCACGAAAGTATTCTTGGATATTCCCATGTCTGTGTCCTGAGTAATTGACTGTTTGATACACGATCCTTTGTGTATCGGTGGTTAGGTACTCTTTCCCAAGCATTTCTCGGACTCCATCCTCCATGATGAGTCCAAACTTGCTGTAGGCTGATTGAATACGCGCATCAGCAGTCACCTCTACAGGCTCGTCATGCTCCTCCTTATATAGGACCTTCAGACGACTCAAGAAGAACAACCATCTGTCGTCATGAACGTGGAGTAACTCAGGACCACTATCCTTCATATAATACTTATACCAAAATATAGAAAAGCATGAACAGTATTGACAAAAATATGCGAAGCTGCTAATAGTAGGTAGTATTCGTAAGAATTCAGATAATCTTTAAACTATAGGAGAATAACAACATGGCAACTAAGGCAGAGCTCATCGAGAGTGTGGCAAATGAAGCAAAGGAGTCTTTGGGTCTAACCAAGAAGGCAGCAACTGAGGTAGCTAACAAGCTACTTGAGAGTATTGTCGCTACGATTTTGAAAGGGGAGGTTGTGTCATTGCATGGCCTTGGGAAGTTCGTTCCTAAGGATAAGACACATACTTCGTATCCAGGTGTTAAGCCTGGCGTTCCCCGGGACCCGTCGACGGGGATTAAGAAGGTCAAGCGTCACGTGATCTTCAAGCCCGCTCGCGATCTTAAGCTCGCTCTTAATACACCAGCTGTGGCTACACCAGCCCAGTAACTATCGTTATTTAAGCAAAGAAAGTCCAAGCCCTTCAATGGGCTTGGGCTTTTTTTGTTTTATATGCTATTGTTTTGGTAAGGAGAAAGTATGGAAAAATATGCAGTTATGTTAGACCAAGAAAAGGTCAAGACGGCAGACACACTCTCGCAAGCGCGTTGTCCGTCATGTGGGTCCAGTGTTTCATCATCGTTCCCGCATTGTTCAAATTGTGGCACTAAGCCTTTCGAGAAGCAAACATGGGCTACCGAGTCGACGAACCGACTGGAAAAATAATTAAAACTGAAACTGATTTAATCTGTACAACATGTGCTGAAGGCACTGTTTATAAGATTGAGCTAAAAGCAGGAGAGCAGATCGTAGGAACCGTATATCGTTGCGATAAGTGCCTGACTGAATACTGGTGGAGTGGAGAACAAAATGAGTCTAAGTAAACCAAATGATACTCGGCCAAGTGATACAATTAGGCTGTTTATCTATAGCAGCAATTCTGGTCCTATCTTCGTGTTAGCTAAAGATGAGGATGAGGCAGAGAAGAAGATCAGAAAAACAGATGCGGGCAAGAATCTGCTTCTAATTAAGCAGTATGAGATCGGTCAGAATGCTGTTGTATTTAGTCAAAACCTAATCGAACAAACTAGTGATAACAGTGGTGCTATCCCAGTACCTGTAGAGGAAGATAAGACTGTTATGTCAAGACCTTACTCTATAGAAGCTCGTAGATTCTATCTACTTCGTAAACAAGATATCAGTGGTGTGAGCGGAACTGGAAAGGTTGCCGAAGGTATTGAGTATGCAGATGGCAAATGTTCTATTAGATGGTTCGGTGCACATAGCAGCACAAACAACTACGATTCCGTAGCCGATATGATTGCAATTCATGGACACGAAGGATCAACAGAAGTCATCTTCTACGACGAGTAGCACAGAACAACTGGGCCATCAGATGGGGTTAATTCTTTCTATATGACTATAGCAAATACGAAACTTTCCTGATAGGAAACGTGGTATTATGTATTTTAGATATCTACTTTGGAGAACGTAAATGGCTAAAAAAGATAAGATTGTAGAAAAGACAGAAACTAACCTTAGTGAATTTCAACTTAAACTCGAAGCAATTAAGAATCAGATTAATAGTAAACTTAAGACAGGTAAACTTGTTACAGCATCGGAGCTAGATAATGCATTTGTCCTTCGTCGACCTACTGGGATTACTACTCTTGACCTTGCTATTGGTGGAGGCTTTCCGGCCGGAGGGCTGGTACAGCTCGTTGGGGAAAAGAATTCTGGCAAAACTTATACAGCCTATAGAACCTGTGCCGAGCTCCAAAGAACCTATGGAGACCAAGCTTCAGTGGCCCTCCTAATGGTTGAGCCGTTTGATAAACTTTTCGCAAAGAAGATTGGCTTTCATATTGCATGCTCCGACAAGGAGATTGCTGATATTAATAAAGCCTGCAAAGAGCTTAGCGGACGCGAACTCACCGAGGAAGAGGTCAAGTATCTAAAGCATCAGGTTGGTACAGTCTTCCACGCAATGTACCCAACTGCAGAAGACCTCCTAGAGGCTACTATCGACTTAGTGGCCTCCAAGCTATTTCATATTATTGTTATAGACTCTATTGGTGGCTTACAGTCTGAACAGGAACATGAGAAGAGCCTAGATGAGAAAACTTATGGAGGAATTGCCGGAGTTATCACTCGCTTCACCAAGAAGTTCTACCCCCTCCTCAATGACGGAGCGAAAACAACAGTCATTGCAATTAATCAAGTTAGGGAAAATATCAATGCCGGAATGTTCGGAAATCCTCTCAGTATTCCCGGCGGCAAAGCTCTCCAACACTGCTCTCTCGCTACGGTACTTTTTAGAAGTGGCTCGAAGCTCAGTAAAGAAGTAAGCGGTGCAAAAGATCCTGTTGAGTATGGTAAGAAAATTGCCTGGAGAATCGAGAAGGGCAAGTGCGGTTGCCATGAAGGCACTAAAGGTGAATTTAGTTATTACTTTGGTGAGCACGGTTATTCTTTTGGTGCTGACCTCATCTTTGATCTCTCTATCGCTGCTACATACTATGGAGTGGTGGAGGGCAGTGGTTGGATTTATCTTCCTAATGGTGACAAGTATAATGGTCAGGCGAAGTTCGCTGATGCTCTTAGGACTGATGAGAAACTCTACAATATGATTAGAGAGAAAGTCTTTGAGAAGGCTGGTATAAGATTTATAACCAAGGAAGAGGAGTAG
>JACCDG011162723.1_pt1 | contig 26448 bp, 25 predicted proteins | sample 7442471 | NCBI WGS metagenome assembly JACCDG01 (sample SAMN15323444, study PRJNA562643) | freshwater metagenome | isolation source: river surface water | place: USA:Blue River Watershed | collected 2017-08-17 | reverse complement strand
TGGGCGCATAATCCGCCACCGGCAGCACGCTGCCGGTCTGCAATACAAAAAATGGCGGGCCGAGTGGCCCGCCTTTGTTTTGGGCCTTATACAACGCAAGGCCCGATCTGCCTGCTTTTTTGCCGCCTGCACAAACCGGCCGGCCATCCGCCCGGACATTTGCTAGATTGAAGTGGTGCGCGCATAGCGCGCCTCCCCGGGAATCCGTGATTGATTGGCTGCGTGGTGATGTGTGGTGGCCGGGCGGGGTTGATGTGCATTTTGCCCGATCTATCCTGCTGCTGGCTTGCCGCCTGGCTTCTTGCTACTGATGCCGCCTGCCGTGTCGATCCGTGCTTCCCCTGCGATTCTCCAATCTTTGATCTGTCAGGGTATTTGCGTGAAAAACAAAACCATTGTTCCCACCCGCCAGGAGCGTGTGATGCGCGATGATGATTTCATCGTTTCCAAAACCGATCTGAAAGGTCGCATCACTTACGGCAACCAAATCTTTATCGAGTTTTCCGGCTACAGCCAGCAGGAGTTGCTGGGCGCGCAGCACAACATCATCCGCCACCCGGACATGCCGCGCGGGGTGTTCAAGTTTCTCTGGGATACGCTGGCGCAGCACCAGGAGTGTTTTGCCTACGTCAAGAACATGTCCAAGGATGGCGGATTTTACTGGGTGTTTGCCAATGTCACGCCTTCTTATGATGAACAGGGGCAGGTGGACAGCTATTTTTCGGTGCGGCGCAAGCCGTCGCGCGGGGCCGTGGATGCCGTAGCGGGCTTGTATCAGTTGATGCTGGAAGAGGAGCGCCGTGCCGGGCCGAAGGATGCCTGTGCCGCTTCGCTTGCCTTGCTGGTGGGTTTGCTGCAGCAGAAGGAAACCGACTATGAATCGTTTATCCACACGCTTTGAACCCGGCCTGCAATCCCCATCTGGCGTGGCTTGCAGGCCGGGCTGCAAGGCAATGCCAGCGGGCCTTGCAGCCTGCCTGTTTGCTGTTGAAAAGCCCGCCTGACGAAGTGGGCTGAGAGGGGATCGGTGTTGCGTGTCAGGCGGGCGTAAAGCGCAAGTGGATCAAGGCTTGGCGTGACGGATGCGGGCAAACGCCGAGTGGTTGTGAATCGATTCGAAGTTTTCCGAACTCACTTCAAAGCTGCCCACACGCGGGTCGTCCATCAGGCGGTGGGCGATGTCGCGCACCAGGTCTTCAACAAACTTGGGGTTTTCGTAGGCGCGTTCGGTGACGAATTTTTCGTCGGGCCGTTTCAGCAATCCCCACAGTTCGCAAGATGCCGACTGCTCGGCGATCTGGATCAGCGACTCGATGTTGAGGCCGGTGCGTGCATTGGCGCGGATGCTGATGTGTGAACGCTGGTTGTGCGCGCCGTAAGCCGAAATCTGCTTGGAGCAAGGGCACAGGCTGGTTACCGGCACCTGCACATTGATCTGCAACTGGTGCCCGCGCAAGTGGTGGAACTGGCCCACCAGCTTCACTTCGTAATCCATCAGGCTGCTGACGCCCGACACCGGCGCCTGCTTGCTGATGAAGTAGGGGAAGCTCGCCGATACCATGCCCTGTTCTGCTTCCAGCCGCTGCACCATGCGTGCCAGCCATTGCTGAAAATTCTCCAGACTGAAACTGTCGTCGAATGTCTCCAGCATCTCGATGAAACGTGACATGTGCGTGCCTTTATCGCTGGGCGGCAGGCTTACATACATATCAAAAAAGGCAATGCTGTGCTGCACCTCGCCGTTGGCTGTGCGGATGCGGATCGGGTAGCGCACGTCTTTCACGCCCACTTCGTCGATGGCCAGGCCGTGTTCCAGTTGTTGCGATTGTACGTCCGGCAGTTGCAGATCATAAGGTGCATTCATGGCGGTTTCTCGCTCGTCTGTAGATGAGGTTCAGATTACGTTGGTGTTGTGTGTTCGTCAATTATTGTATTGTACAAAAAGTAAATTATTTTACGTAATGTTGCGTGTTGTGGCCTGGTATTTTGCGTTTACGGGTAATTTGTATTGTACAAATCGTTGACATTACCCTGCCTGGTAGTTATGTTTGTACAGGACAAAACATTCTCAAAGCGGTGCATCATGAAAATTGCAGTGGTAGGCAGCGGTATTTCCGGCATGGCTTCGGCCTGGCTGCTGGCGCGGCGCCATCAAGTGACATTGTTTGAAGCCGACTCCCGGCTGGGCGGCCATAGCAATACCGTGGATGTGACGCTGGACGGGGTTACGCACCCGGTGGATACCGGTTTTCTGGTGCACAACGATCGCACCTATCCCAATCTGATCCGCCTGTTCAGCTTGCTGGGTGTAGATGTGCATCCGAGTGATATGTCGTTTGCGCTGTCGCTGCAGCAACCCGATCTGGAATGGGCGGGCACCGATCTGGCCGGAGTGTTTGCGCAGAAAACCAATCTGCTGCGGCCGTCGTTCTGGATGATGTTGCGCGACATTCTGCGTTTTAACGCTGCCGCGCCCGCCTTGCTGCAACAGGTGCGCGGCAGCGATACCACGCTGCAACAGGTGCTGGAGCAGGGACGTTATTCCAGCCAGTTCCGCGACTGGTATCTGCTGCCGATGGCGGCGGCCATCTGGTCCAGCCCGGCGGCGCAGATTCTGCGTTTTCCGGCGGAGACTTTTCTTTCGTTCTGCCTGAATCATGCCTTGCTGCAAGTGAACGATCGGCCGCAGTGGCGCACCGTGCTGGGTGGCGCCCGCCAGTATGTCGGCAAGCTGGCGGCCGGGGTGCAGCAGGTGCATGTCAATACGCCGGTGCAGGGAATCTGGCGGGAAAAAGAAGGTGTTCGCGTGCTGGCTGCCGGGCGTGAACATGGCTTTGACACGGTGGTGCTGGCCTGCCATGCACCGCAAACACTGGCGCTGCTGCAGGATGCCGATCCGGCCGAAAGCCGCATTCTCGGCGCGTTTTCCTATCAGCCCAACCGTGCCTATCTGCACACCGACACTGCCTTGCTGCCGCGCCGCGAGCAGGTGTGGTCGGCGTGGAATTATCTGGCCGGCAAGGATGACAATGGCCAGCAGGCAGTGTGTGTCAGTTATCTGATCAACAAGCTGCAGCCACTGCCGTTCAAGCAGCCGGTGATCGTTACCCTTAACCCGCTGCAGCCGCCAGACCCGGCCAAAACCATCAAGGTGATCGATTACCAGCATCCCTTGTTTGATAGCCGTGCGATTGCCGCGCAAGCTGCGCTGGCGAGTATTCAGGGCAACCGCCGCAGCTGGTTTTGTGGCGCCTGGGGCGGCTATGGCTTTCATGAAGACGGCCTGAAATCGGCGCTGCGCGTGGTGCAGGGCATGGGTGTGGATATCCCGTGGCAGGTGGAGGGGCTATGAGCCAGCCTCTGTCCAGCCGCATTTGCCTCGGGCGGGTGATGCACCGCCGCTTGCGGCCGGCGGGCAATCGTTTCGACTACCCGGTGTTTTTTCTCAAGCTGCGGCTGGCCGAACTGGAGCGCTTGCCCTCGCGCTGGTTTGGTATCAACCGCTGGGCGCCGCTGTCTTTACGCTTTGCCGACTACGGCGAGCGTGACGGCAGCGATCCGCGCCTGTGGTTGCAAGCCATTCTGCAACAGGCGGGGGTGGCGCAGGTGTGTGATGGCGATGCCTGGCTGCAGACTTTTCCGCGTGTATTCGGTTTTGTGTTCAATCCGGTGAATTTCTGGCTGTGCCACGATGCGGCCGGCCAGTTGCGTGTGTTGCTGGCCGAGGTCAACAACACCTTTGGCGAAACCCATCTGTATTTGCTGACTGCGCCCGATCTGGCGCCGATTCAGGGCCGCCACACCCTGAGCTGCAACAAGCTGTTTCATGTGTCGCCATTCTGCCCGGTTGAGGGGCAATACCGATTTGGCGTGACCAGCGAGCCGGGGCTGGCGCGGGTGGCGATCGACTATTACGACGCCGAAGGCCTGCTGCTGAAAACCGCCGTGTGGGGCAAGCCGCAGCCATTCACCCCGGCCAATCTGCGCCGGGCCTTGTTTTCTCACCCCTTGATGACGCTGGCGGTGGTGGCACGCATTCACTGGCAGGCACTGCGCCTGCTGCTGAAACGCGTGCCGTTTTTCACCAAGCCGGCGCCGCCGCTGGATAACCTTAGCCGATAAGAGGTCAACAACATGACTGCACATACTTCCGTCAACACCGCGCCATCACTGCTGTCGCAGGTTCCGGCCAAAAGCCGGCTGCTGTTGCGGCTGCTGGATAAACTGCAATTCGGCCGCCTGCACCTGATCGGCCCGGATGGCCACGGCCACTGGTTTGGCCACGAATCCCAGCCGGTGGTGGAAATCACCCTGCATGACTGGCGGGTGCTGGACCGGATCGTCCGTAATGGCGACATCGGCCTGGCCGAGGCGTATCGGCTGGGGCAGGTAAAGGTCTCCTGTCTCACCAGCCTGATGCGGCTGGCGCTGCAAAACCAGGCCGTGCTGGAACGGGCGATTCACGGCCACTGGCTGGGGCGCCTGCTGTATCGGATCAAGCACCTGCTCAACGCCAACACCCGTGCCGGCAGCCGGCGCAATATCCACGCCCACTACGACATCGGCAACGATTTCTATCGTTTATGGCTCGACCCGAGCATGACCTATTCGAGCGCCTGGTTTGACGGCGACCTTAAACAGGGCTTGCAACAGGCGCAGCAGGCCAAATACCAGCGCATTCTCGATCAGCTTGACGCCAAACCGGGGCAAACAGTGCTGGAGATCGGCTGCGGCTGGGGCGGCTTTGCGCAACTGGCGGCAGAGCGGGGGCTGAAGGTGAAAGGCATCACGCTTTCAACCGAACAGCTGGACTATGCCCGCCAGCGTATGGCCGCTGCCGGCTTGAGTGACAGCGTTGAACTGTCGCTGACAGATTACCGCGATCTCACCGGCCAGTTTGATCACATCGTATCGATTGAAATGCTGGAAGCGGTGGGTGAGCGCTGGTGGCCGGGCTATTTCCAACAGGTGGCGCGCTGCCTGAAGCCGGGTGGCCGTGCGGTGATCCAGACCATCACTATTGCCGACGAGCGTTTTGAGCAATACCGGCGCGGCACCGACTTTATCCAGCAATATATTTTCCCCGGCGGCATGTTGCCGTGTGACCGGGTACTGCGACAGCAGGCGGCAAGTGCAGGTCTGGATTTGCAGCAAAACACCACCTTTGGTATCGACTACGCCGAAACGCTGCTGCGCTGGCGTGAGTCGTTCGAGGCCGTGTTGCCGCAGGTGCGCCAGCAGGGCTTTGATGAAGCATTTATCCGGCTGTGGCGTTTCTACCTGTGTTATTGCGAGGCAGCGTTCCGCGAGTCGGCAACCGATGTGGTGCAGCTATGTTTGCAAAAACCGCAGCACTGATCGCGCTGATGTTGCTGAGCCTGGCGGCACTGGCCAACCCCAACCCACCGGCGCTGGCAGAAAAAGTCGTGCCGCAACTGCGGCAGGTGGGCGCGGGCGAGATGCGCTGGTTTGGCCTGCGCCTGTATCAGGCGCGTTTGCTGGCAGCCGACGGCCGTTATCAGGACAACGCGCCGTATGCGCTGGAGATTACCTACCAGCGCGAAATCGAGCGCGAGCGGCTGGTGGATACCAGTGTCGACGAAATTCGCCGCCTCGGGCTGGATCAGGGGCGGATGCTGCAGTGGCGCGAGGCCATGTCGCGCGGCCTTGTTGATGTGAAACCGGGCGATCAGTTGCTGGGCGTGTATCTGCCCGGTGTCGGGGTGCGCTTCTATGCCAGATCCGGCTTGACGGCGGAAATCCGCGACGAGAAGTTTGCCCAGGCGTTTTTCGCCATCTGGCTGCACCCGCAAACCCGAGAGCCGGGCTTGCGCCGGCAATTGCTTGGCGTGGATCGGTAGCGAGAGCCATGCGACATTTATCCGCTTATGTGCTGCTGGGCGCGCCGCTGGCCATGGCTGCGCTGCCGGTGTATGTGCTGGCGCCGAAACTCTACGGCGATGAGCTGGGCATGTCGCTGGCGCTGCTCGGCGCGGTGCTGTTTGGCGCCAGGTTGGTGGATACGCTGCAAGACCCGTGGCTGGGGCGGCTGGTGGACCGCTGGCAGCAGCGTGGCTGGACGTGGTTGCTGGGGTTGGGCACGCTGGGGCTGGCGGCAGGCTTCATTGCCTTGTTCGCTCCGCCAGCATTGAATGAGGCAGGGCTGGCCGGGTGGCTGGCCGTGAGTCTGGTGCTGGCCTACACCGCGCACAGCCTGGTCAACGTCTGTTATCTGACCTGGGGCGCACGTATCTCCGACGATCCGCTGCAACGCAGCCGTATCACCGGCTGGCGCGAGGCCTGTGGCCTGGCCGGGGTGCTGCTGGCGAGCGTGTTGCCGCTGCTGCTGGCCCATCAGCTGCCGGCCGGGCTGGCGCGGGCGGTGTTTTCGGCGCTGTTTGTGCTGCTGTTGCTGGCGGGGGTCGCGGCGTTGCTGTGGCGTGCGCCCTTGCCAAATGTTGTGGCCCGCGAGGCTGAGTTTGACTGGTGGCTGCCGTGGCGCAATGCCGCGTTTTCCCGGCTGGCACTGGTTTTTTTGATTAACGGGCTGGCCTTGTCGATTGCGGCAACCCTGGCGCTGTTTTTCATTGCCGATGTGATCCGCCTGCCGCAGTGGGGTGGCGCGTTTCTGGGGCTGTATTTTGTGGGCGGGGCGCTGTGCCTGCCGCTGTGGGTGTGGCTCGGCAACCGTATCGGCAAGCCGGCGGCGTGGCTGTTGAGCATGGGGCTGGGCTGCCTGGCCTTTGTCTGGGCGGCCTTGCTGGGCGCGGGTGATGGCTGGCAATACGCCTGCGTCTGCCTGTTGTCCGGGCTGGCGCTGGGTGCCGATCTGGCCTTGCCGCCGGCGCTGCTGGCAGATGTGATCCCGCCGCAGCAGCGTGGTGCCACCGGCAGCTATTTCGGCTACTGGAGCCTGCTGGCGAAGCTGTCGCTGGCACTGGCGGCCGGGCTGGCGCTGCCCTTGCTGGCGCTGCTGGATTATCAGCCCGGCGGCAGCAGCGGGCTGGCGGCCTTGTCTTGGGTGTACGCGCTGTTGCCGTGCGGGCTGAAATGCCTGGCGGCCGCGTTGTTGCTGGCATCCCGCCGGCAATTGCAGATCAGGGAGGAAGCATGATGTGGCGACTGTGGGTGGTATGGCTGGGGGTGTTGCTGTCCGGCTGCGCTGGCGTTGAAGTCAGTCATTATGCGGCGCAGCAGCCGGCGTTGCAGCTGGAGCAATACTTCAACGGCCGGGTCGAAGCCTGGGGCATGTTCCAGAAACGTAACGGCGAGGTGGTGAAGCGGTTTCAGGTGCAGATCGATGCCAGTTGGCAGGGCGAGCGCGGCATCCTCGATGAATCCTTCGTTTACAGCGATGGCAGCAAGCAGCGCCGGGTGTGGCAGCTCACGCGGGTGGCTCAAGGGCGATATGTCGGCCGTGCCGATGATGTCGAAGGCGATGCGGTAGGCGAAGTCAGCGGCAACGCTCTGCGCTGGCGTTATGTGCTGCGGTTGCCGGTGGATGGCGTGGAATACCGGGTCGATTTCGACGACTGGATGTACCTGATCGACCGCGAAACCATGGTCAACCGCTCGGTGATGAGCAAGTTTGGCGTTGAACTGGGGCAGGTAACGCTGTTTTTCCGCAGGCGGCCGGCATGAGCATGAATCGCCCGATCAGCTCCTGGCAAGGCCGCCGCGTGTGGCTGGTGGGCGCCTCGTCCGGCATCGGTGCCGCCTGCGCGCAATTGCTGGCGCAACAGGGTGCACGGGTCGCCGTATCGGCGCGGCGCGCAGAGGCGTTGGCGCAACTCGGCCTGCCGGACGGCAGCCTGATGTTGCCGATGGATGCGCTGCGTGCCGAACAATGGCAACAGTCGCTGGGCCGGGTAGTTGCTGCCTGGGGCGGGATTGATCTGGTGCTGATCTGCCATGCCGATTACCAGCCGACCCGCGCCTGGGAGCTGCAGCGCGAGGTCGCTCAACGCATGGTCGATATCAATCTTGGCAGTGTTTACACGGGGCTGGCCACGGTGCTGCCACAATTGCTGGCGCAGCAGTGCGGCGGCATTGGCATGATTGCCAGCGTGGCCGGCTATTTTGGCATGCCGAATGCGCTGACCTACGCACCGATGAAAGCCGCGCTGATCAATCTTGCGGAAAACCTGTATCTGGATCTGGCGCCACGCGGGCTGGGGGTCTATCTGATCTGCCCCGGTTTTGTCGATACCCGCCTCACCCGCAGCAACCCTTTTTCCATGCCGGCGCTGCAGACGCCCGCGCAGGCGGCGCAGGCCATTCTGCATGGCCTGCAGTGCGGCAAGTTTGAGATTCATTTCCCCAAACGTTTTACCTGGCTGATGCAGTTGCTCCGCCTGCTGCCGTTTTCCTGGCGTAGCTATCTGCTGCAGAGGAGGGTCAATCATGCATGAGCACAGCCTGCAGCCGCTTCTGGGCTGGTATGCCCGGCTGACACCCGCATCACTGGCAGAGATCGACAATTTTTATGCCGCTGATGCGCATTTTCGGGATCCGTTTAACGATGTGTGCGGTGTGGCGTCAATCCGGGCGATTTTTGAGCACATGTTTACCGTGACCCAGGCGCCGCGTTTTGTTTTTGTCGAACAGTTGCAGCAGGGAAATCAGGCGTTTATTACCTGGCGTTTCGATTGTGTGATTAAGCGGCGTTTGTGGCAGATCGAAGGCAGTACCTATCTGGTTTTTGGCGTCGATGGCCGGGTGGTGGAGCATCGTGATTACTGGGATGCAGCGGAGCAGCTTTACGAAAAGCTGCCGCTGATTGGCGGTGTCTTGCGCCTGCTGAAACGTTCAATGCGATAATCCCGGCACAAAAAAGGTGGTATCCAACATGAATCCGCACTATCCGATTGCAGCCGTAGAGCGCGAAACCGGCATTCCCAAGGACTTGCTGCGCCAGTGGGAGCGGCGTTACCAGTTTCCCTTGCCTGCGCGCGACGACAAGGGCGACAGGCTTTACTCGCAGCAGGAGCTCGACAAGCTGCGCCTGATCCGCCTGCTGATGGAGCGCGGCAAACGGCCCGGCAAGCTGATGGCGCTGGATTCAGCCGAGCTGCAACAGATGCTGGATAGCCATGCCGGTGACGATGCGGCTGAACTCGGGCAGTTGTTGCCCTTGCTGCGTCAGCGCAATCTGCACGCGATTCGGTGCTGGCTGCTGCAGCGTCTTGCCAGTCAGGGCTTGCGCCAGTTTGTCTGCCACACCGTTACACAGGCCAATTTCGACATCGGCCAGGCCTGGGAGCGAGGTGAACTGGCGGTGCACGAGGAGCATCTTTATACCGAGCAAATCCAGAGCCTGTTACGGCAGGCGATCCATGACATGTATGCCGACCCGCGGCCGCCACGGGTGATGTTGACTACCGTACCGGGTGAGCAACACGGTCTGGGGTGCCTGATGGTGGAGGCAGTGTTGCGGCTGGATGGCTGCGATGTAATTCCGTTTGGCACCGAGATGCCGTTTCAGGAGATCATTGAGGCGGCCAACAGTCATCAGGTCGACGTCGTCGGCCTGAGTTTCAGTGCAGCCTTTCCCGCTACCGATGCGGTTGTCGCGCTGGCGGGCTTGCGGCAGATGCTGCCGGCGCATATTGCCATCTGGGCAGGAGGCGCAGCCCTGTGCGGACGGCCTGAGGTGGCAGAAGACGTTCTGCTGACATTGTCTCTGGATGAAGTATGTGCTGCGGCGGCGGCGTGGCGAGCGCAACAGGAGCGCTGATATCGCTGCTGGCAGCCTGTCGGACTTGAGCGATCGTAGTGAGCCGGGTAGGAAAACGAGGGCAGATTTGTCCGTTTTCGAGGCGCATAGTGGGCCTATGCAAGGAGAAAACGGGTAAATATGGGCCGTTTCTCCCACTGGCGCAGCAGATCAGTCTCAAGTCCGACAGGCTGCTAGGCCCGGCTTGTTCTCTTCGTGTAAGACGCATCGCAACAGGTGATGTCTGCGTGGGCCGTCAGCGAATTTTCACTGCTGTGCCGGGCTCGACAAAATGCACCAGCGCGCCGATCTGTTCGTTGGTCAGCGCCACGCAGCCGCGTGTCCAGTTGGTTTGTTGATGTACCAGCAGGCTGCTGTGGCCCAAGCCGTGGATGCCGATATTGCCGCCCAGCGGGGTGCTGATCGGCGGTGGTTTGCCAGCCAGTTGCGCCTGTGCGATAGATGCACGGTCGCGTGGCTTGAACTTGCCCTTGTCCAGCGCCTGATCGGCATGCTGCAGTGTCGGGTAGTTGAGCGCGATAAAAATGCCGTAACGCGAGTTGTTGAAAATCGCCGTGACCTTATAGTCACCCCTGGGCGTAGTGTTGTCGCCACGCCAGTGCAGGTCTGACACCCCACCACGGCCAATCGAGATATTGTCGAAGCGGGCGACGATTTCATCGTTGGCATCACGTACAATCACCTGTTGTTGCCGGGTATCGACTTCCAGCCAGGTATCTTGCTGGGCCCATGCGCCCGGCGCGCCCGAACATGCCGCTATCGATAGAAGCAGGCGGGCGACCCAACCACAATGGATATGGTGTTTATGCAAGTGCGTATTCCAGTTATTCAATGCCTGATGTTGTCACTGCTGGCGTGCAGTGGCGTGGCGGCTGCCAGTACCTTTCCTCTGCCCGACGATGGCTCGACCATTGTCGGCGAAATTCGCGTGGTCACGCCGACTCCGGATAATACGCTGCTGGATATTGCGCGTCATTTTGATGTCGGTTACGACGAAATTACCAACGCCAATCCTGGTATGTCGGTGTGGACCCCTGGCCAGGGCGCACAGGTGGTGGTGCCCACCCGTTACATCCTGCCACCCAAGCCGTGGAAGGGGATTATCGTCAACATCTCGCAGCGACGGATGTACTACTTCCCGCCAGCCAGAAAAGGCCAGCGTGCCGAGGTGGTGACTTATCCTATCGGTATCGCCCGCGAAGGCTGGTCAACCCCGCTGGGTGAAACCAAGTTGATTGCCAAATACAAAGACCCCGCCTGGTTTGTGCCAAAAAGCATCCGCGAGGAACATCGCCAGGAATCCGGCGAAGAGCTGCCGGAATATTTTCCGCCCGGCCCGGACAATCCGATGGGCATGCTGGCGTTAAAAACCGGCTTCCCTTCGATTTTTATCCACGCAACCAATCGGCCGTGGGGTATCGGCCTGCGCGTAAGCCACGGCTGCCTGCATCTGTATCCGGAAGATGCGGCAGAGATTTTTCCGAATATCCCGGTTGGCACACCCATCCGCTTTATCGATGAGCCGTTTGTGGTCGGCGTTGAAAAGAATCGCTGGTATGTCGCCAGCTATCAGCCGGTGACGGAATACCCGGTACTGCTGAGCAATTTCACTCGCCTGATGGCCGCGCTGATGCCGGCCCTGAATCAGACACAAAACCTGCGCCCCAGCGAGCGGGTGGATTTTGACTGGGATCGCCTGCGCTGGCTGGCAGAAAACTGGGTGTCGCTACCTCATCCCGTCCAGCTCGGCATGCCGCCAGTGGCCGACACCATTGCCGCTTTGCCGGTGGAGCGTTACGAATACGAGCCTTATGGCGTGGATGCGAATACCGCGGCTTTGCCGGAATACGAGCCGGGCAAACTGCCATCACGCGGCGTGCCTGAACCAGCCACAAATTCGCCCGAAGTTAAATGAATGCCGGCCAGAAAAATTTTCGACTCTGCATTAGCAAAAACTGGTAAAGCAAAAAAATCAGCTATAAAGGGAACTGACAGTAGTAATTCTGCTCAAACCTGGGCTTTTTGAAATCGAATTAAGAATATGCACCGCGAATTTGAGGCACGGCTCTAGATTGCTTGCGTGGCCTAACGCGGGATGATAATTTACACGTCATTTTTTCGGACAGGATGTGAATGGTGCGGATAAGATCAAAAATCAAGGCATGTGTGCTTGCGTGCGCGCTGCTCGGCACTCCCGCAGTGGTTTTGGGGGCCGGCATGGGCAAGATGAACGTATTGTCCGGATTGGGACAGCCACTGCTTGCAGAAATTGATCTGGTCTCGGTTCAGGAAGATGAGCTGAACGGTATGGTCGCGCGTCTGGCGTCGCCAGAAATGTTTCGCGAAGCGCAACTGCAATATCCCTCACATTTGTCGGGCCTGAAATTCTCGATTGAAAAACGCCCGAACGGCACTCGTTACGTCAAGGTGGTATCAAATAATCCGGTCAGCGAGCCGTTTATCGACGTTTTGATCGAACTCAACTGGCAAACCGGTCGTCTGGTGCGTGAATTTACTGCACTGCTTGATCCGCTGGGCGATCAGTCTCCGAAAATCGATCAATCGCGTGTGCCGCAAACGCAGGTGGTTACCAGTGACAGCCTCGCCAAACCGCAAGCAGGCAGTGCCGGCAGCGGTTCGAGCGCCAAGCCCGGACGCAGCTTTGCCCGTAAGGGTCCGCGTGTTGATGAACCCGGCATGCCTGAGGCATTCAAGTCTGCCAAGGCAGCCGAAGCGGCAAAACCGGCAGCGGTAGAAGAAGAGAAGCCTGCTCCGTCCAAGGCCGCACCTGCCCCGGTTGTCCCGACACCCAAGGCCAAACCGGTCAAGGAGGTTAAGGAGGCGCCGAAAGAGGTCGCAAAAGAGACGAATCCTGCCGAAGATGCCGATGGTTACAAGGTCAAGTCCGGTGAAACGCTGGCGCAGATCGCCCAGAAAACCCGCCATGAGGGTGTGAGTCTGGAACAGATGCTGGTTGGCCTGTATCAGAACAATCAGGACGCCTTCCAGAATGGCAACATGAATCGTCTGCGTGCAGGCAAGATTCTCACTGTACCGCCCAAGGACAAGGTTGATGCGCTGAGCCAGGCGGAAGCCGTCAAAGAAATCAAGACCCATTCTACCGACTGGAACAGCTATCGCCAGAAGCTGGCGGAAACGGTTGAAAAAGCACCTTCGGACGCCGGTTCGGCTGCCAAATCCAGCGCGAGCGGCAAACTCGCAGCCAAAGTGGAAGACAAAGCCGCCCCGGCCGCCGGCAGCAGCAAAGAGGTGCTGAAACTGTCGCGTGGCGACGAAAAAGGCAAGGCCAGCGCTGGTTCGTCTGCGCAGGCGGACAAGAACGCCGCCGCCGAAGATCAGATCGCCCGAGAGAAAGCGCTGAAAGATGCTAACGAGCGGGTGGGCAATCTGCAGAAAAACATCCAGGAGATGCAAAAACTGCTGGAAATGAAGAACAAGGGTGGTGCTGATCTGCAGGCGCAATCGGCAAAACCGGCGGAAAAGCCGGCAGAAGCCGACAAGGCTGCCGCGGCACCTGCTACCGCACCGGCACCAGAAGCGGCCAAGCCTGCAGACACTACATCTGCGCCGGTTGAGCCCGTTGCTGAAAAGCCACTGCCACCAATTGAGCCGCCGAAACCTGCCGCACCTGCCGCCAAACCGGTTGCACCGCCGCCGACGCCTGTGGCCGAGCCGGGTATGCTAGACAGCGTGCTGCAAAACCCGTTGCTGTTGGGAGGGGGGCTGGCTGGCCTCGGTCTGCTGGGTGGAATCGGCTACCTTCTGGCAAAACGCCGCAAGCGTCCTTCGTTTGAAGACAGCATCATTACCGGCGGTGATCTGAAGGCCAACACCGTGCTGGGTAACACTGGCGGCGCCATCATCAACACCAATGCCACTGAAAGTTCTTTCCTCACCGATTTCAGCCGCGCCGGTCTGGGCACCATCGATACCGACGAAGTGGATCCGATTGCTGAAGCCGAGGTGTATATGGCTTACGGCCGGGATGCCCAGGCGGAAGAGATTCTCAAGGATGCGCTGGCCAAGGATCCTTCACGTCAGGAGATCCGTGCCAAGCTGCTGGAGATTTACGCGGGCCGCAAGAATTCCGCCAGCTTCGAAGAAGTGGCGTCGGAGCTCTACAGCGCAACCGACGGCAAGGGTCCATTGTGGGCAAGTGCCGCGCAGATGGGGCGTGAACTTGATCCCTCCAACCCATTGTACAAGCAGGGTGGCGGTGAAATTATAGCCCAGGACGAATTCAGCAAGACTCAGGTACTGGATCGCAGCCCTGCCGCCGGTGCCGTCGCTGCGGTGGGTGTGTTGTCCGAACCAGATCTGGGTCTGGAAGTGCCTGAGCCACAAGGCAACGATCTGGACTTTGATCTGGATACGCCGGTCGAGGTGGCTGCAGTGGCTGCGCCGGAGCCTGCTGTTGCAGATAGCAATGTGCTGGATTTCGATATTGGCGATTTCTCGGTACCGGAAGTCAGGCCAGTGGTTGAAGAAGCAGCCGTTGTTGCGCCTGCAGCTGATTATTCGGTAGAAGATTTGCCGGAAATGACTGACGAAGTGATTGAGCCGGCAGCCGCAACTGGCGACAAGCAGATGCTGGATTTCGACTTCCAGCTGGACACCCCGGTTGCCGAAGCAGGGGCTGCCACGCCGCTGGTGCTGGACGATGTCGATCTGAGCCTGGAGCTGCCGCCTCTCGAAGAAACGCCGGAGCCGACTCCGCAGGCGGTGGTGGATCTGGGGCTGGATGATTCGGACCCGATGTCGACCAAGATTGATCTGGCTCGCGCTTATCTCGATATGGGCGACAAGGAAGGTGCGCGGGAAATTCTGCTGGAAGTGATGCAGGATGGCTCTGCCGAACATCAGGCCATTGCCAAGCCCTTGCTCGATCAAATTTGATTGTTTTCTTGAAGCATGAACGGGCTGGGTGACATGATGTTGCCCAGCCTTTTGATTTTTCCGGCGATAGATCACCCATGATGCGTGTTCCAATATGGGGGCGGCATTTTCATCCTGCTGCGTTGATTGGGATGTGGATGTTGCTGGCGCTTGTCTTGCCCGGCGTTTCTCCATCGGGTTTGTCACTGCTGACATTTCTGTTGCTGCCGCCATTGCTGCTGGGCAAGCAGCGCAGCGGTTTGTGGCTGATGTTGCGCCGTAACCGGGTTTTATTGCTGTCGATTCTGCTGCTGCATGCGCTGATGACGCCCGGCCAGGTGTTATGGTCGTTTTGGCCCGGCCTGGACGTGACACTGGAAGGTGCGGTGGCAGGTGGCCTGCAGGCATTGCGCCTTTTGCTTCTGCTGCTGGCTCTGGTTTGGCTGCTGGGGAATCTGTCGCCACCACAATTGCTCACCGGCTTGCTGCGTTTATTGTGGCCCTTGCGCAAACTGGGGCTGGATTGCCAGCCTCTGGCTTTACGTTTATCGCTCACCTTGCGTTATGCCGCCGATTATCGTGGCCGCAAGCTGGCGGATTGGCGCGACGAATTACGTTTGCAATTGACAACGGATGTGCCGGAAAAAGTTGTGCCGGTAAGACTGAGCGATGTTGCGTTGCAGCGCATTGACTGGCTGGCGCTGGGAGTCGTCTTGTTGTTGTTGATCTTGATACGGATGGGCCTGTAGTGCGAATTGCTTTGGGGCTGGAATACGATGGCCAGTTGTTTCGTGGCTGGCAGTCACAGCGTGAGGGCGTGACGGTGCAGGATACCCTTGAACGCGCATTGAGCCAGATTGCAGCCGAGCCGGTGCGGGTGGTTGCTGCAGGGCGCACCGATGCCGGTGTACATGCGTCAATGCAGGTGGTGCATTTTGATACAAAAAGCCAGCGCCCGGATTCGGCTTGGGTGCGGGGGGTTAATGCCTGTTTGCCGGCGTCGTTATCCGTATTGTGGTCGCGTCAGGTGAATGAGCAATTTCACGCACGTTTTTCCGCGCGTGGCCGCCGTTATCGTTACGTGCTGATTAACCATCCGGTACGTCCGGCTTTATTGCACGGCCGGGCGGGATGGTGCCATAATCCTCTGGATCTGGCGCTGATGCGGCAAGCGGCTTCCTGCTTGATCGGGACGCATGATTTCAGCGCTTTTCGTGCCGCCGAATGTCAAGCCAAGTCTCCTGTCAAGCAACTGACGCAACTGGATATCACTGTTGATCGCCACCTGATTTACTTCGATTTGCGAGCAGATGCATTTCTGCATCACATGGTGCGCAATATCGTGGGTTGTCTGGTTTACGTTGGCAAGGGGCGTTATCCGGTGGAATGGTTGCAGCAGGTGCTGCTGGGGCTTGACCGCAGCAAGGCGGCGCCGACATTTGCGCCGGACGGATTGTATCTGTGCGGTGTGGAATATGAAGCTCATTGGGGCCTGAACGACCTGCTACAAGGTCGTGGACCATAAAACGAATACTGAATACGACAGATCACCAAAAAGAAATCTGGAGAGGCGAGACATAATGAAGCATGCTTACCGGCTGAGTTTGATTGCGCTGGCCCTGACGGCAGGCGTGGTGCCGCGCGTGGATGCGGCAAATGAGGCAGAAGAGCGAGCCAAGCGGCAGCTGACCTTGTTGCAGAAAAAACTCGATACCCTGCAGCAGGGGTTCTCCGAGCAGGAAAAGGCGCTGCGTGATGCCAACAAGCGCAACCTCGATCTGCAGCGCGAATTGAATTCTACCCGTACGGTAATGCGCTGGATTGGTGCCAACCCGGCGGCATTACAACAGATTGGCAATAGTCCGGATGTCGTTCAGGGGGACGCGCCTGCTTCTGCTGTCAAGCCAGAGGCCGCGCCTGAACTTGCCGGCACGCCTGAATCCGGAATGCCTGCTCCTACCGCCAGCGAGCCAGCTTCTGCTGCACCCGCAAACAAAATTCCAAAGGTGGCTCCCACCCCTGAAACCTCGGGTGGTCTTCCGCTGCGCCCTGCCTCTGAGCCCAAAGCGGCTGGAGTGGCAGATCGCGGCGACTGGCAGGCCTTGCTTGGTGATCCCGTTTACTTGGGAGGCGGTGTCGCAGTCTTGCTTGGTGGTGGTGTCTGGTTATGGTCTCGCCGCCGCCGCAAGAGCAACACGCCGGTATTTGAAGACAGTCTGCTGGCACACAATCCACCAACCAAAAATATTGTCATCGGCAGCACAGGTGGAGCGGTGATCGATACCACCCTGGCAATGAATTCGATGTTCAAGGAAGAAGACCTGGCAGCTGTTGCGCTTGATCCTTCCAGCATTGATCCGGTTGCAGAGGCGGAGGTGTATCTTGCTTATGGTCGCGATTCGCAGGCGGAAGAAATTCTTCAGGATGCCTTGTCGAAGATGCCAGACCGTCAGGATATTCGCCTGAAACTGATGGAAATATATTCTGCACGTGGCGATCTTCGCCATTTTGAAACAACTTTGGCAGACATGCAGGCGACCGGAATCAACAAGGAAGAATCCATATGGCGCAGAGTCGAGCAGTTGTGTGCCGGTTTTGGCCCGAAAAATCCCTTGATTCACGATGCCGAAGATCAGCCTTCTTTCATCCATGGATCTTCCTTGGCCGCCGCTTCAGAGGTGATGAACCATCAGCCACAGTCTGATCATTTTCCCCTGAATCTGACTTCAGCCCCACCAGCAAGCGAGGCACGTCAGCCGGATACGATTGAAATGGCCCTGGTTGGGGGTGCGCCAGAGGCAGAGGGCATTTTCGTGGCGCCGGGGCCCGATTCTTCGGCCATTGAACGGGGCCTAGATTTGTTGCTGCCAGATGTTGATCTGGAGACGTCGGCCCCTGCCGATGTAGACGCGCAGTTGGAGTCGGATGTTGCGCAGATTGATGGCGCTGCTGTGCCAGTGGCGACCGGGGCTCTGGATGAGGGCCCCACGCCTCTGGTCACGCGGATTAATCCTGATACCTTGCTCAACTTCGATTTTGAATTTGACGCAACGCCCGCTGCAGAGTCAGAGAATGTGGCTCAGCCGGAGAATGTGCAGCAGACCACCGCCGAGGTGGCCCCGATCAATCTGGATTTTGGTGGCATCAGTCTCGATCTGGATACGCAAACAGTGGACGCAGGCGTTAAAGATGCGCCAGCAGAGATTGAGCTGGCGATGGATGACATCGACAGCGGCGAAGAGGATCCAATTGATATCAAGATCAGCCTGGCACGTGCATACATGGATATGGGCGACCGCGATAGCGCCAACGAAATCCTGCAGGAAGTACTGGATGAGGGTAACGCAAGCCAGGGCAAGTTGGCGCGGGAAATGCTGGAAGACATGCGCAGTGCTGCCTGAGTGGCAGCCAGAAGCAACAAGAGGGCGGCCTGTGCCGTCCTTTTTTCATCTGTTGTGACGATGGAGCGGTCATGAGAACCCGCATCAAAATCTGTGGTTTTACCCGTGCAGACCAGCTATTGCAGGCAACGCAGCTCGGGGTGGATGCGGTTGGGCTGGTGTTTTATCCGCCCAGCCCGCGCAATGTCAGCATCGAACAGGCTCATGTGCTGTGCCGTGCCATTCCGCCGTTCGTTACGGTGGTGGGGTTGTTTGTGGATGCCCCCGCAGAGCAAGTGCGTGAGGTGTTGCGGCAAGTGCCGCTGACCTTGCTGCAGTTCCACGGTGACGAAACGCCGGCCTATTGCCAGCAATTCGGCTGGCCTTATATCAAGGCGGTACGGGTCAAACCTGGCCTGGATTTGCTACAATACGCAACCGATTTTGTATCCGCCCGCGGATTGCTTCTGGATGCCTATGTCGCCGGCGTCCCCGGCGGCACCGGTGAACGCTTTGACTGGACGCTGATTCCGGCGGATTTGCCGCTTCCTGTGGTGTTGTCGGGAGGTCTGGACCCTGAGACTGTGACTGAGGCGATCAACAGCGTGCACCCTTGGGCTGTGGATGTGTCCAGCGGTGTAGAGCAGGGCAAGGGTAACAAGGATCTGGCCAAGATGGCCGCCTTTATTGATGGAGTACGTAATGCAGATGTATGACTTGCCTGACGCGCGTGGCCACTTCGGCCCCTATGGCGGAATTTATGTGGCCGAAACGCTGATGACTGCGCTCGACGAGTTGCGTCAGCAATACGAAATTGCCTGTGGCGATGCGGAATTCCAGGCGGAATTCCGCCACGAATTGAAACACTATGTGGGCCGTCCCAGCCCGATTTACCACGCCAAGCGATGGTCGGGTCTGCTGGGCGGGGCGCAGATTTATCTGAAGCGCGAGGATCTGAATCACACTGGCGCGCACAAGATCAATAACACCATTGGTCAGGCGCTGCTGGCTCGCCGCATGGGCAAAAAACGTGTAATTGCCGAAACCGGTGCCGGTCAGCATGGCGTGGCTTCGGCCACCGTTGCTGCCCGCTACGGCATGGAATGCGTCGTCTACATGGGCTCGGAAGACGTCAAACGTCAGGCTGCCAACGTGTATCGCATGAAATTGCTGGGTGCTACCGTGGTGCCGGTGGAAAGCGGCTCGAAAACCCTGAAAGATGCGCTGAACGAAGCCATGCGTGACTGGGTGACCAACATCGATAGCACTTTCTACATCCTCGGCACAGCCGCTGGCCCACATCCTTATCCAAAAATGGTGCGTGATTTCCAGTCCGTGATCGGCGAAGAATGCAAGGTGCAGATGCCGGACATGATCGGCCGCCAGCCGGATGTGGTTTTGGCATGTGTTGGTGGTGGTTCCAACGCAATCGGTATTTTCTATCCGTATATCGATGTGCCGGGCGTTCGTTTGATCGGTGTTGAGGCCGGTGGTGAAGGCGTTCAGACTGGTCGCCATGCTGCCCCGTTGTCGGCGGGCACGCCGGGGGTGTTGCATGGCAACCGTACCTACCTGATGCAGGATGCCAACGGTCAGATCATCGAAACCCATTCGATTTCTGCCGGTCTGGATTATCCCGGTGTCGGCCCTGAACACAGCTACCTCAAGGATAGTGGTCGCGCCGAATACGTGGCAGCCAATGATGATGAAGCGCTGCAGGCATTTCATGACCTGTGTCGGTTTGAAGGCATCATCCCGGCGCTGGAGTCAAGCCATGCCCTGGCTTACGCCAAACGCCTGGCGCCGACATTACCGAAAGACCAGGTGATTCTGGTCAATCTGTCGGGACGTGGTGACAAGGATATTCCGACTGTCGCCACCCTTTCCGGCATCCAACTCTAATTTTTTTGCAAGGCACTGCCTGCCGGTGGGATGGGCAGTGTCAGGAAGTCAGCATGTCGAGAATTGATCAACGTTTTGCCTTATTGCAGCAGCAAGGTCGCAAGGCCCTGATTCCGTTTGTTACAGCCGGCGATCCGGATCTGGCAACTACACAGTCACTGATGCACGGGTTGGTGGCGGCGGGTGCCGATATTATCGAGCTGGGTGTGCCGTTCTCCGATCCAATGGCCGATGGCCCGATCATACAGCGTGCCAGTGAACGTGCCTTGGCCAACGGCGTAACTTTGACCAGTGTTCTGGAGCTGGTGCGCCAGTTCCGTACAACAGATCAACAAACGCCAGTGGTGCTGATGGGCTATGCCAACCCGGTCGAGGCCATGGGCTACGAAGCTTTTGCCAAGGCGGCGGTTGCTGCGGGTGTCGACGGCTTATTGACTGTGGATACACCGCCGGAAGAAGCCGACGACATGGTGGCATGCCTCAAACAGTACAATATCGCGCCGATTTTCCTGCTGGCGCCGACTACTCCGGAAACCCGCATTGCCAAGGTTGGCGAAATGGCTCAGGGTTATGTTTATTATGTGTCATTGCGCGGCGTGACCGGTGCGGCTAATCTGGATATGTCGGAAGTTGCCGCTCGCCTGCCGCTGATTCGCAAACATGTCAAATTACCGGTTGGCGTGGGGTTCGGCATTCGTGATGGCGCTACTGCACGTCAAGTTGCCGAGGTGGCTGACGCTGTTGTGATTGGCAGTCGCCTGGTGCAGCAGATCGAGTCGGCTGGTACGGCTGGTGCGGTCGAGCAGGTAAGTGCGCTGATCGCCGATATCCGCAATGCGATGGACAAGGCCTGATTGTGCCAACCAAGGAGGCAAACATGAGCTGGCTGCAGAAACTGCTACCTCCCAAAATCAAGAGCAAAACCAGTTTTGCCAAAACTGGCGTGCCGGAAGGTCTGTGGAGCAAATGTTCGTCGTGTGAGGCGGTGCTTTACCGCACCGACCTGGAAAACAATCTGCATGTTTGCCCCAAGTGTGGTTTTCACACGCCGCTGTCGGCACGTAAACGCCTGGAACTGTTGCTGGACCCGTCCGGCCAGTTTGAAATCGGCTCTGAAGTCAAACCGGTTGATCCGCTGAAATTCAAGGACAGCAAGAAATACGCCGATCGCCTGCAGACTGCGGCCGAAGACACTGGAGAGGATGATGCACTGCTGGTGATGCAAGGCAGTGTGCATAATATTCCGTTGGTTGCCGCAGCGTTTGAATTCAAGTTCATCGGCGGATCGATGGGGTCGGTAGTAGGCGAGCGCTTTGTGCGCGCCATCTACACCTGCCTGGATCAGAATCTGCCATTTGTATGTATTTCCGCCAGTGGTGGCGCGCGCATGCAGGAAGGCTTGTTCTCGTTGATGCAGATGGCCAAAACCAGTGCGGCGCTGACTTTTCTGGCAGACAAGCAGTTGCCGTTTATCTCGGTCCTGACGGATCCAACCATGGGTGGCGTATCCGCCAGCTTTGCTTTTTTGGGGGATGTAGTGATTGCCGAACCCAAGGCATTGATCGGCTTTGCCGGCCCGAGGGTGATTGAACAGACTGTACGCGAGACTTTGCCGGAAGGTTTTCAGCGGGCTGAGTTCCTGCTGGATCACGGAGCAGTAGACCTGATCGTGGATCGACGTCAGCTGCGCGACAAGATTGCCGATCTCTTATGTCTGTTGCAGTCTCGCCCGCCGCGTGAGGCGTAACACTCCATTTGCCTGAATACCCTATCGCCAGCTTGTGCCTGGCGATTTTTCTTGTCTGAAATATGGTTATGCCAACAACACTTGCCGAGTGGCTTGTTTACCTCGAAGCGTTACATCCCAGCACCATCGACATGGGCCTGGAACGTATCGCCCGCGTGCGTGATCGGATGGGTCTGGTGCCGGTATTTCCGGTTATCACCGTTGCCGGCACCAACGGCAAGGGTTCTGTCTGTGCCTTCCTGGGTGCAGTGTTCCATGCCGCCGGTTATCGCGCGGGTGTCTACACCTCGCCACATTTGCTGCGATACAACGAGCGGGTGCGCGTCGATCTTGATCAGGCCGACGATGCGGCGCTGTGTCGGGCCTTTGCCGCCGTTGAGCAGGCGCGTGGCGATGTCTCTTTGACCTATTTTGAGTTTGGCACGCTGGCTGCAATGTGGCATTTCCAGCAATGTGGCGTTGACGTTGCCATTCTGGAAGTGGGCCTCGGCGGGCGGCTGGATGCCGTTAACGTGTTTGAACCGGATTGCGCTGCGGTTGTCACTGTCGATCTGGATCATCAGGAGTATCTGGGCAATGATCGCGAAGCCATCGGCCGTGAGAAGGCCGGTATTTTTCGTGCCGGAAAGCCGGCTATCTGCGGTGATGCCCTACCTCCGGCGAGTCTGTTGACATATGCCGAAACCATTGGTGCCCCCTTGTTGTGCATCGGCCGCGATTTTGGCTTCCAGAGGCAGGAGCTGCAGTGGTCTTTCTGGGGGCCACACGGCAAGCATTTGTCTCTGCCGTTTCCGGGGTTGCGGGGCGGCTACCAGCTCAACAATGCCAGTGTGGCGCTGGCGATACTCGCGGAAATGCGTTCACGTTTGCCTGTCAGTGTTGGCGACATCAAACGCGGCTTACTCGAAGTGGATTGGCCCGGCCGTTTTCAGGTGTTGCCGGGCCGGCCTACCACCATTTTTGATGTCGGACATAACCCCCATGCAGCGCGAGCACTGGCAGGCAGTCTCAAAACCATGGGTTATCATCCGCAGACCTATGCCGTATTTTCGATGCTGCGTGACAAGGACCTCGCTGAGGTGGCCGCAGCTGTCAACGACCAGATCGATGTCTGGCTGGTGGCGGGGCTGGATCTGCCGCGAGGTATGAGCGGAGAAGAGGTGGCTGCGCAGTTGGCTGCGGCCAATACCCGCGGCAAGGTACTGGTTTATACCGATATCGCCGAGGCCTACTCTGCTGCCTGTGATAAGGCCGCTGAAAATGATAGAATCGTCGTCTTCGGATCATTCCACACCGTCGCAGAGGCCATAGCCGCGCGACGTATTCGTGGCCACTGAGGTACTACAGACGCATGGCGCAGTCCCCAACAAACGACGAATTGCTGGTTCTGAAAAAGCGTGCCCGTCGGCGCCTGGTTGGTGCCGTAGCCTTGGTGCTGATCGCGATCATCGTGCTCTGGAATGTACTTGATCGCGAGCCGAAAACTGCGCATCAGCCGGTGAGTGTACAAGGCGTGGAAATCATCAGCGATGCGCCACAAATCAATTCTGCACCAATCAAATCCGAGAAATCCGCGTCACCATTTGCCGAGCCTGTTTCACCAGATGCCCCTCCGTTAGCTTTGCCTGCACCGACTGAGCCACAGGCATCGTCGCCAGCGGAATCGGCTCCGGCCGAGAGCAAGGCAAAGCCCGAAGCGAAAAAGGTCGAGCCGGCCGTCGCTTTGCAGAAAAAAGAAGAGAAAAAAGAGCCTGCGCCGAAAAAAGACGAGTCCAAGGCAGAGAAAAAGCCTGTGCCCAAGCCGGAAAAACATGAGGCCAAAGCTGAGAGTAAGGACAACAAGCCGCCTGTTGACGAATACAAACCGCAATTGATTCAAGTTGCTGCGCTGTCAGACGCCGGCAAAGCCTTGGCTTTGGTTGACAAGTTGGCAGCACACGGCGTCAAGGCCTATACCGAACAGAAGGGCGAGCTGACCCGCGTGCGGGTGGGGCCGTTTGCCTCGCGCGAGCAGGCAGAAAAAACGTTGGCAAAAATTCAGGCAGCCGGCGCATCTGGCGTGATCGTTTCCAAGTGAGTATATCGACTCGATGACCACATTCGATTACGCAATCCTGTTCATTATCGGCATGTCCATCATTTTGTCGGTAATGCGCGGCGCTGTGCGTGAACTGATTGCGCTTGCCGCCTGGTTTGTTTCCTTCTGGGTTGCACGAAATTTTACCGAGGAACTGACGCCGCTCTTGCCGCAGGCGATACCCAGTGATGAGCTGCGTCTACTGGCGGCTTTCGTGATTCTGTTCCTTGGAAGTCTGTTGATCATGACTTTGCTGTCGATAGCATTGTCAGAAGTGGTAAAGGCGATCGGCCTGTCGGGTTTTGATCGTTTGCTGGGTGCGGGTGTTGGCCTGCTGCGCGGCTGCTTTATCGTACTGGTTCTGGTGTTACTAGCCGGCCTTACCGGCCTTCCGAAAACCCAGGCATGGAAAAATGCCATGTTCAGCCCCGTGCTTGAGGCGAGTGCGCTGGCGGTCAGACCTTGGCTGCCGGATGCATTGGCCGAGCACATTCGCTACGAGTGAAACAGTATGTGTGGAATTATTGGCATTGTTGCCCAAAGCCCAGTTAATCAGTTGTTGTACGACGGATTGCTGGTTCTTCAACACCGCGGCCAGGATGCGGCCGGGATTGTCACCTCTGAAGGCTCCCGCTTTCATCTGCACAAAGGTGCCGGTCTGGTGCGCGACGTGTTCCGCACCCGCAATATGCGCTCCCTTAGCGGTAATCTGGGTATCGGTCATGTGCGTTATCCGACTGCCGGTTCGGCATCGGCGATTTCCGAGGCACAGCCGTTTTACGTCAATTCGCCGTTCGGTATCGTGCTGGCGCACAATGGCAACCTGACCAACGCCGATCAGCTGAAGCAGGAAATGTTCACGCTGGATCGCCGCCATATCAACACCAATTCCGATTCGGAAGCGCTGCTGAATGTGTTTGCGCACGAGCTGCAGGTGCGCGCCAGCTCGATCCATCTGGATACCGAAGCGGTATTTGGTGCCGTTGCTGCCGTGCATCAGCGCTGCAAGGGGGCTTATGCGGTAGTGGCCATGATCGCGGGGCAGGGGTTGCTGGCTTTCAGAGATCCGAATGGTATTCGCCCGCTGGTTCTGGGCAAGAACGAAACGCCTGCCGGTACCGAATACATGGTGGCCTCGGAGAGCGTTGCGATCGATACGCTTGGCTTCCAGCTGGTGCGCGATATTGCGCCCGGTGAGGCGATATTCATTACGCCAGAAGGCCAGTTGTTCTCGCAGCAATGTGCTGCCGAAACCTCGCTGACGCCATGTATTTTCGAGTTTGTTTATTTTGCTCGACCCGATTCGGTGATAGACGGCGTTTCGGTTTACCAGTCGCGTCTGTTCATGGGTGAAAATCTGGCAGATAAAGTGCGCCGTATCCTGCCGCAGGTGGATATCGATGTGGTGATCCCGATTCCCGATACCAGCCGCGCCAGCGCCCTGCAGTTGGCCAACCATCTGGGGCTGCCGTATCGCGAAGGCTTCATCAAGAATCGCTACATCGGTCGTACCTTCATCATGCCGGGGCAGGGCGTGCGCCGCAAATCGGTGCGCCAGAAGCTCAACCCGATTGCCGTTGAATTCAAGGGCAAAAACGTATTGCTGGTAGATGATTCCATCGTGCGTGGCACCACGTCGCGGGAGATCGTGCAAATGGCGCGTGATGCCGGCGCAGCCAAGGTGTATTTCGCTTCGGCTGCACCGCCGGTGCGTTTTCCCAACGTTTATGGCATTGATATGCCGACGCGCAAGGAGTTGCTGGCGACTGGCCGTACCCATGAAGAAATTGCCGCAGAAATCGGTGCCGATGAAATCATCTATCAGGAACTGGACGCACTGGAATATGCCGTAACCCGTTGCAATTTCGAGGTCAAACAGTTCGAAAGCTCCTGTTTCAGCGGTAAATATGTCACTGGCGACATCGATGACGCTTATCTGGACCGCATTGAATCCGAGCGTAACGATTCCACCAACTCGGAAAAGGACAAGGATCTGGATCTGAACATTGGTGTTGCGGAGCAGAACCTGATGTAAATGGCCCTGCCCGGACTGATTTCACTGCGGTGGGATTGTTCCGGGCACGGTTGACAGTTGCCGGCGAGGCAGCGAAGATAGGTGGGTTGCGCCGATTTGTCACTGCTTGCGGGCGCCTAAAAAATACAGCTAAATTGTGGCGTTTCGCTGAAACGTGTCGAAACCCGCTTGGCTGTTGCAAGCGGGTTTTTTGTTTTTATGCATGAATTTTTGCGACAGGAGTCCTGCATGAGTTTTCCGATTGATCCTGAATGGCATGACGAGACGCTGGCCATTCGCAGCGGGATTGAGCGCTCCCAGTTTGGGGAGCACAGCGAAGCCCTGTATCTGACCTCCAGCTTTGTGTTTGGCAGTGCGGCCGAGGCGGCTGCGCGCTTTTCCGGCGCCGAGCCTGGCAATATCTACGCTCGTTTCACCAATCCTACCGTAAGCGCCTTTCAGGAGCGCCTGGCTGCGCTGGAAGGCGCGGAATTCTGCGTTGCCACTGCCTCGGGCATGTCGGCGATTCTGGCTTGCACCATGGGCCTGCTCTCGGCAGGCGATCACATCGTTGCCTCGCAGAGCCTGTTCGGTGCAACGGTGCAGCTGTTCAACAATATCCTGGCCCGATTCGGTATTGAAACCACCTATGTGAGCCTGACCTCGACCGATGCCTGGCGCGATGCGGTTAAGCCG
>JACCDG011135250.1_pt1 | contig 26464 bp, 24 predicted proteins | sample 7442471 | NCBI WGS metagenome assembly JACCDG01 (sample SAMN15323444, study PRJNA562643) | freshwater metagenome | isolation source: river surface water | place: USA:Blue River Watershed | collected 2017-08-17 | reverse complement strand
CAAAATCAACATCAGGAGAGCTGTCAGCATCACTGTCGAGTGATTCAATAATTGAGCTTGTCATTGTAGCCTTGAGTATTTTTCAATATTTAAGCATGTGGGGAAGACCGCAGTAAGTCTAGTTCAGTGTATTTTTGAAGCACATATTGCAAGGTGTTGGCTAAATGAAAAACCGGAGCAATGAGCTCCGGTTTTTGTTTTGGTTATTTTGAAACTTATGGCAGTGGATCGCCGGTATTCAAAATTCTGAGTGGAATGTAAATGAATTCAATGCTCTTGGTGGGTTTGATTGCCACATCAATCCACAACTCATTTCGGTCCACACGTTCTGGTGTGTTGTTTGTCTCGTCGCACAAAACAGCAAAGTCATACACCGCACGCTTGCTTACCATGTCTCCAAAGAAGCTTTCAAATGTGCGTGTGACAGAGTCTCTGGTGAACTGATCATTTGGCTCAAACAAGAAGGGTTTGGCCAAATTGTCGAGATTGTAGTTCAGGTAATTGATGAGACGTGCCACATTCACTCGATCCAATGCACTGGACAATGGGTTAAGTGTCTTTTGACCATACACAACCAATCCTCTCCCAGCAATGTATGCAATGGGATTGATTTTGTTCTCATACAGCACATCTCGTTGACCTTGACTCAATGCAATAGGCACATATTCATTTTCGGCGTTCAAGTATCCAACACTGCTCACAGCACTCACCAGTCCGCGTGTGAAACCAGCTGGAGCAAACCAGGGGTAAGCAACTTGGTCGTTAAATGCAATGGTTCTCAGCACTGTCATGCTTGGTGGCACAAAAATGTTGCTGCCGTCGAGATTGGTTGCCAATCCCCAAGGATAGTAAACTGCACCATAGCGAGTTGTTGTGGTAAGTGCTGTTTCGCCAGTTCCTGTTGCATTTTCAGCATTTGTTGCCCAATTCTGGATGCTTGTTCCATCTGGTTGCAAGCGAGCTGGAGTATCAACAACTATGAATGCAATGTCTTTCTTATCAGTATTCAGTGTAACCATCTCATCAATCAACTCAGGATAGGCCGGTGCAGCAATGAGATTGAAGAAGTTTGTCTCGCTTCTGAGCTCTTCATTCACCATTATTGCAGCATTCATAGCTGACACCACCATCTGACGTTGAGCCTTACGCATCATGTAAGGAGCACCATCGCTCATCAATCCGCTAGCTGTGACCCAACGATTGCGATCATTTTGTTGATTGGCTGGCAGATAGTTGATTTTGTATTGCTTCACATTTCCTGTGCTGAATCGTGTGTTGAACAGAAGCAAGCCGGAAGGATAGGGAAGTGCGCTGGGTGCGTCTGAGTCTACCACATTGCTTACCAAAAGATCAGAAATGGCTTGGCTGCCAGTGCTGGTGCCATCAGAGGTCCAACGGGCATCAGCAAACAGGATTCCACTGCTGCTGCTTTGATCAGTTGTGTCAATCAACAACCATTGACTGTTGAAGGCATCTCGACGATAGATTTTTGGATAGTTCTCAAGATCACTTGTGTCAATCCAGAGATCATTGTCGACCAATTGTGCGCCACCTGATTGCTCTGTTGGTTCAGTTGCGCTCAGTATAACTCCGTTTGGATCAGTTCCGGGATAGGCATTTCGATATCCTTGCCAAATACTGCCATTGCTTACCAACACGTCAACTCTTGGTGTTGCGCTGTACCAAAGTGTTCCGTCACTTGGCATGCCAGTTGGTGTGGTGGCGCTTTGTGTGTATTTGTCACCTGCGTCGGCTGTGGTCAAAAGGTATGCAGGTATTTGCAACCAAGTTGTGCCATTCCAAATTTTAACTTGGAAGATGCCACTTTGGCTAGGGGTAATGTCGCTTGGCGCAACATTGTAGCGCACATATAGACTTCCAATCACGCGATTTGCGCCATATGCGGCAGTAGCTGAAGCATCATCAAGATAAAGAGGAGCTTGTCTGGCTGTCCATTGATCAGTGCCGCTGTTGTAACGCTTTACTAACCAATTGGCACCTCTATTTCCAGCTACAGTATTGACCCAAATGCTTCCGCTTGCAAGTTGTGAGGGTTGATTTGGCTGAGGCAAAGCCACCGTATAGCCTTGATAGGTGAGACTGCGTCCGTAAGTGATGCCTGTAGGTATTCCGGCTGTAACTAGAGGAGCTGTGCCAGCATATCCAACTTTGTTTTGAATGGTGAACAAAGTATTTGTTTTGCTGGTAAGCTTCAGCTTCCCGCCATCATCACTAGCTGTAATAAGTGCACTTTGTGCGTTGATGGCAGTGATTACCGCAGCCAGGTTAGTTGGTCCAGGACCTTCGCCAACTAACAGTTCTTCGGTATTGCCTCCACTTGAAGACACTAGGATAACTTGTGTACCAGGTGAGGTGACAAAATTTGGAGCAACTGTGCTACCGGTTATTGTTTGATAATATGTGGTTGAAATCAGCATTCCAGCCGCACCAAAAGGTCCAACTGTTTGGTTGCTGGGAGGAGGCAGAACTTGTGTTCCTGCTTGGTCAACCAGTTGCATGGTCCCGCCGCCATAGTCTGTGAGACGTAGATAAACGTTAGTGCCTAAAGTGTAAGTGCTTGCAACAATTGTTGTTGCACTCAAAGCGGTATTCAAGCTGTTGACAAAATTTGTGATGTTACCACCAGCGTGTCCAACTGTAATTGGTGAACCAGTTAATGTAGGATCATTCCAAAACAAAAGACTTGTGCCGGCATTTACTGTTGCTTGGCTTGCGTTTGTGCCATTTATCACTGTAGGTGCGGCCACTCGCCAGCTGTGTCCAGGATATTGTGCCTCTGTTCCACCAACAGCATACCATTTTGTCACTGTTCCCATATCAGTTGTTTGAGAGATTTTTTCAAACAACTGAACACATGGCACAAGACCATTTGCGTTGCTGTCTAGCTGTGAGACAGCATTCATGCCCAAATCACCGGCACTACCAAAACTGTCAATTGGTACAATGTAGTTTTGAGATGGTTTGGTAGTTGGGCTCAATGCTGGATTGTCAAAACCCAAATCAGTTAGCAGGCTGGGTTGTGTGCTGGTGATTACTATAGGAGTTTCAATATCCCGTCCCACAAGTCGGAGGTTGTAAACAGTACCGGCGCTTGTGCTGGAGATTTTTTCCAGTCTTGCAAAAATTTCAGCACTGATGCCTTTGTCTTGCAAACTTGTGTTAACATTTATGCTTTGAACCAGTTGACTCAAAGTTGTTGGGTTAGCAATGGCGAAGGTAATACCAGCAATGACCAAATCACCTGGTGTTGAGATGATGTCAGTGTTTACGTCTAAAATCTGGGTTTGTCGATGACACTGAACAATACGTTGCAATTGGGCAGGCTGTTCAATAACTTTTGGTGCCAGCGCCCCCCAAGCCAATCCACTGTTGATGTTTCCATTGCTGCGAAATACACCAAAAGTGGTGCCAGCTAGATCCAACCAATAGTCTCCATTTACAGGCTCACCTGTTGGTTCAATTGAGGTGCTTTCAAGCTGCGACAAATCAATATCAGCACGCATCACCCAAGCTTGGTTGGCCAATCCCAAGTATTGATAGGCAGAGTATAACCCGTACTCATTCAATTCACTTCCATGTTGAGGAGTGCCAGCTTGGGTATAAAACTTTGGATTACCAAAGGTTTGGAGTAGTTCACGTTGACTTGTGACTTTGTAGAGCTTGCCAGCGTTGGCTTTCACAGTGCCAGGAGCAATGCTTGTTGCGTTACCAGGTTGAGGCTTGTCTTGTGCAGTAGCCATCATAATGAATGGCACTGTGCCAGGGCCCGAACTGGCATAAAAACTCTCATCAATTACTTGTACTTGAACTCCAGGGCTCGTAAGATTGGCCATTTGTACCTCATCAAAAATATCTTGTGCGATATTTATGGAAAGGTACGGAAAAAGCCCTGGTTTAGTGTGGGCTCAGCTAGCGTGGCCCAGCATGGATATGCTCAAATCTCTCACGCAGTTCAGTTTGTTGTTCAGCCAATTCGCTCCATTCAAAGGTGATGGCACCAAATTCTCTTACTGACACCCACACTTTTTCTTGTTGCTCTACTAGCCCAACAAGCACTCTACCAACTTGTGCCCACCCCCCATGAAATCGCCAACTTAACAATTCATCTTCTGTATCAGGAACATAAACGATGTCATCGGGTTTGGGCAAGCTTGTCACGTTAGCGTCTCCATAAAAGTGGTTACATTTCGAGTTAAGTCTTGAATTGAAGTGTTATTTAGGACAGTGGCGTCAAAATCAGCTCCGATCCACTCACGCTCACTTCTGTGAACGTTTTTGAGCTTTGTAAGGAAGGGCTGGCTCACAAACTGTAGGAGCGGCGTTTGTTGATTGTACCAAAGTGCTTGATTGTAATAGTCAGGCAGTGGATCTCGTCTTACCCAAACAAGCTTCCCACCCAAGCGACGTATCATCTCAATCTCATTGGCGAAACGCACATCTGTTACCACAACAGACTTGCGAGTGTCTAGTATGAATTTCTCGCATCTCATGGTCCAGAAATCTTGAGAAAGATGATTGCGCACCAATTCGGTGCCAAACTCACGCATCATCAAGCGTGGCGTTACAGTTTTTCTAAGTTTTGATGACCAATAGGGATCTGGAGTTTCCCGCCATTCTCGCCCTTCAGGAGTAGTGCCCTCCAGAAGTTTGCTGTTCCAGCCAAACATGTTGCTGAGTGCGCTTTTGATGGGTTTTGCAAAACTGGTTGTGACAAATCCAGGATAGCATTCCTTGATGATTGTCCCAACTGTGTCTTTTCCGCTGCCCTGAAAGCCAACTAGTCCTATAATTTGTTTCATAGGACTATTATAGTTGAAATAGCTCGTTAAATTGAGTTTCTAGCCCAAAATTACAAAGCTGGCCGGTGTTCCGTTGTCAACAAATTGCAGCAGCTCTAGCTCTAGTTTTTCCATTTCAGATACTGACTCTGTCTTCAAGGATTCGCCTTTCAAAGTTGTCCCTCCCTGGGGCCCGATGATTTGGCCAAACTTGCTGTAGGCTTCACCTAACATGCCTTTGGCCACTGCAAGTGTGTAGCTTCTGATCCAGGGCTTGCTGAACGGATCCTGTAGGATCATGTCATCGGGCTTCATTTTGTTAACCCAAAGCAGCACAGATTCATCAGACAGCAGTCGTCTAATGATGGTGAGCTTTTTGGTGACAGTGTTGAAGTGGTAGTTGATGTCGCGGCCAAACATTCTGCCTGCTTGCTCTTGATATTGGTAAAAGAGTTCAAAGGTCAAAAGGCCAGCTGTGTATCCACCACCGGCTCCAGCTTGGAGTAGGTACAAGTTGGTGTAGGCAAGTGAGAAGGGGTCGATGTAGGTACCACCAGTGTTGCCACCCAAACCCCGTCGGAAGATTTGGCGCACATCAACAATCTCTTGGGGCAGATAATATTCTGTGGTTTCAGGTTGCAATTCTAGGAATGCATAGGCCTCTTCAACAGCGTTGGAACTGCGTTGGCGATAGCGTTCAAGAGCCAACTTCACAGCCATTTGAAAATCATCTGGTTCAAGCTCAACTTCAACCATCGACCCGCCCAGTAGGCGAGTCACGTCGTTTATTATTTCCTGCTTTAGATCAAGTGTGCCGCTCATGTTCATATCCCTGTGTGGGATATTTATCCCAATGATTGACGGCTAGAGTTGCTGTTTAGTCTGTACTGCTCTTTACCTCTTGTTGTTCAGTCTCGGACAATCCAAAATACGCAAAAAGCTTGTCATCTGACCATGGTTGAGACAAATCTACTTTTGGCAGTCTTTTGATCACCTCAAGACTATTCCACCCACTCCATTTGTTGTTTTTAAGTAGCCACTTGAACAATGCACTGTTGAAAACAGTTTCGGCATTGCTTTTGTGTTTTTTATCAATTACCAAATATGCAACAGCTTGACTGGACCCAAATTTTGAACCAATTTTGACTTTGGAATCTCCGCTGAGAGTATAGGCTACTTTTGTCTGATCAAAATCAACTGGCTTGTCTACACTATAGAGTGTTTGCGCATGGGTGTGAAACACTTCGTAACCAGTATCTGCGAAACGGTCTTTTTTACTTGTGTGACACTCGCCTCGTTTAAAACCAAAGCCTGCCCCAGAGAAAACCTTATTGTTGATGCTTAGGGCTGTTTTGGTAATTGTATTTGGGAGCCAATCAACAGTTTTTGGCACAGTAAACAGGCCATTTGACGTTGAAACCTCAAAAGTATCACTGTGCTCGTTTAGGTCAAGATGGAACCAGCTGAACGTTGATCCAACGTCAAAATACTTGTCAATATCAAGATTACATTTTACCAGATGTTGAAAAATAGTCTCCTTAGCTGGATATGATCCAGCACCAATCCAGCTGTTGGGAGTTACCAGCATCACGTGCTGATTGCTTATTTCAACAGTTTTTGTAACAAACTCGTGCCAGATGGGCCACCGTTTGGCATTGTGAATATTCTGATATGGTGGGTTACCAACAATCACATCAAACTTCATTGTACCCCAATCACGGCTCAAAAAATCACTTACATAGAGATTAGCTGACACCAATTTCTTGTTGTTCTTTGCATAGTTTACACGCAGCTTGTTCTTCTCACAACCAAACACACGGTTGGCGATGTTCTCATCTGAGTGACCAGCCACACGCAAGCGGCGCTCAATCTCAACCAAAAATTGCCCGCCGCCCATTGCTGGATCAAGGAAAGTTGTGGATGAGCTAGTCCAAATTGAGTCTGGTAGGTTGTCCAGAATCTCTTTGACCAATGGCGCGATCGCAAACTTCAACCTACTCAGCATAGTAATTCCTCTGCAATACTATCGGTAGCCGTATTATTGCAAAAAGACTCACTCTGTCAAGAGATTTTTATTGAAACAAACTGTCAAATGTGTTGTCAGTCACAACATACCCACCCTTGTCATCTTTCAAAAACGTGTAGTTGTATTCAAGCCCATTGGCGCACACAATGTTTCCGTCATTGCCAGTGGGAGTGAGACCAAGCTTCTCCCTGCACCTCATCCAGTTGTCACGTTGCAACTCAACCCCATAAATTTGCTTGCTCAAAATATGCTGTTCTCTGAGAACGGGGTCAGGTTGCCACGTTGCTAGGCCCTGCATCAAACGACGCTTGACCTCAATCAAAAATGCTCCTTCACCACAACTGTTGTCTAGCCAAGTTTTGTTTGGGTCACCCCAAATGTCAGCGGGCAGTTGATCAAGGATCTCATTCACCAAAGCAGGCGGAGTGAACACCTCACCAAACTGCTTCTTTTTCTCTTCTTTTGAGAGTGTTTCGATGTCTTGATCTGCGTCACTCATTTGATGCTGCCTTCAATATAAGCTATCTCTGCTGGTGATAGCCCAAAGTGTTGATACAACATACTGTTGGTCCAAGACTGGGTCAAGTCAATCTCTGGAATGAACTTCAGTTGTGGAGTTCTGAGCGTGCGGCTTGTTTGTGTGAGGGAGTGAATTACCCTGCAAAGATTGCTTTTCAAATAGTCAGCAAGATTTTTTGCTTCAGTTTCTGAATTCATCACAGATACCATGTAGCCCTTTTTCACAGCGATATTGGGCGGAACATAATAGGCCACTTCAAGATGCTGTGCCGCATTGGGAAGAAATGAAGTTACTACCCGATGTTTGCCAAACCAAGGATCTGTCTCATCGCCCATGTCATATTGGATGTCATTTTTTGTGACTTTTACAACTGTTTTGACCGAGCTGGACTTTGACACCTTGTCAATCTGATTGACTTTGATCCAGCTTTTGGAGCTGTTGTGTGTTTTGCATTTTTGCAAAATGCTCCACAGTGTAGGGTCTCGGAAAATGTATTCTGCCCCGCCCGAGAATTGGTGGGTGTAGCTTTGTCCATCATTTTCGATAGTTGTTGCACCACTTGCCTGTTTGTCTCGAATGAAGTAGAGTGTGCTAACTTGTGCATTTTCAAATGCATGTGCGCCCAAAAACTTCACTTTGCTTGTTTCGGGAGAGCTGATGATTTTTCGAACGGTATCACCGCCCTTTTCATCACTGGTGGCGAACCCTGATGGAATCACCAGCGCCACCACTCCCTTTGATAAATTTTCTGACAACTCAACAAATTTTGTATAGAGTGGGACTCTACCAACACTGGAATCAACATAGGGCGGGTTGCCAATAACCACATCGAATTTCATATTACCCCACTCGTGGTTCAAAAAATCACTCACAAACAGATTGGCAGCCACCAACTTTTTGTTGTTCTTTGCGTAGTTTACACGAAGTTTGTTTTTCTCACAACCGTAGATTCTGGTGGAGATGTTGCTGTCACTGTGCCCAGCGGCGCGTAATCGTTTTTCAATTTCAACTAGGAACTGGCCTCCGCCCATACTGGGATCAAGGAAAGTGGTTGTTGAACTGGTCCACACCCTAGTGGGAAGTTGATCCAACATTTCGTTTACCAGTGGCTGGATTGCAAATTTGAGACGACTTAACATTTTACACAACCATATCTTCAATTAGAGCGATTTCATCGTTAGTGAATTGGAAAAAGTTGTACAAGTCTATGTCACACCATTGCCTATTATCAAGCATTGGAATCACCCCTCTTTTAACGGCATCAGAAAATCCCGTATTTTTCTTTTTGTAATTAGCTACCAAAAAACGAATAGATTTGCTTTGCAAGTAACTTCTGAGATTTTCTCCGTATTTCTTATTTGGTATCAAAATATACCCCATAAGGCTACCAATCCCGTCTGTAGTAATAGGCATATTTCCATCGGCAGTTTTAGCTGAATAATATGCACTACTATAGTTCACAGCTAATTTAAGCTGACCAAAATCTTTTGGTAGTTGCTTAACATATCCTCTATTGGCAGTACTTTGCCAAACAGGGTAACAGAAAAGATCGCTAGGTTCAGATTGAAGATCCTCGCTCCTAATCCGATCTGTTTTGTCGTTTATGACCCATTGAATTTTTGGTTCGACAGAAATTATCTTTTGAATAATAGCTTCAATTATAATTTCAGAGGAAGATTTTGGCAGCCCTACTGTCAAGTCAATTGTTGTCTGTCCTGTAGCATCAACATACCTTACTTTGCTTTGATAAGGTCTAGAGAAGGAGACAAAAGCACAAATATCCTGTCCTACATCAAAATAATTTTTAGCTAGTCTATTGACATAAACTAGATCAAAATCAGTTGTCATTTTATCTCGGATATTCTTATATGCGCTAGCATTGCTATCAAGCCAACTGGTTGGTACAACCAGTGCAATAACACCCTTATCTTTTATCAAATCAAGACTTTGATTGATAAAATCAGGCCATAGTTTTTTGCTATTAGTTAATTGATAAGGTGGGTTACCAACAATCACATCAAACTTCATTGTACCCCAATTATAGCTCAAAAAGTCGCTTATGTAGAGATTAGTGCTGGCCAATTTCTTGTTGTTTTTTGCATAGTTGACTCGAAGTTTGTTTTTCTCACAACCATACACCCTAGAGGCAATGTTCTCCTCACTGTGTCCAGCAGCACGCAGCCTGCGTTCAATCTCCACCAAAAACTGCCCCCCACCCATTGCTGGATCTAGGAAAGTTGTGGTGGCGCTCTGCCACACCTCTGTTGGCAGTTGGTCAAGCATTTCCTTAACCAACGGCGATATCTCAAATTTCAAACGGCTCAACATCACTCTAAACCTTATCGTAAATCAGTTCAAGCCACTCTTTGCGAATAATGCCTCGATCAAACAAGTCTTGCACCACTGCCCATCGCACACCAAACTCTTCACCAATGCTTTCCTGTGCCTCAAGGTCATCTTGAATCACCGCAAGTGCCTCTTGAAGCTGATCACATCCGCTGCCGTCTCGAATTACATCAATGTTCTCCACAATGGCTGTGATACGCTCCCGTGCCTTGCGCATCTCTTCAGTTGCAGTGTCTTTCTCTTTGGTGTTTTTGGATTTTTTCTGAGTAATTTTGATCTTGCCCTTGGGCACACTGGCCACCGGATCAGCACGTTGATAAGTGACAATACCTGTGGCCAATTCGCGAATCATCTCTTTGTTGAGCTGTGTGAGGTCCGCGGTGCTGCCAATCACCCTGCTGATGCTTTTGCGTGCCAACACCTGTGCCAAATAGCTGTCCTTGTTGACCCGCACACTGTCATGTGCGCTGCCCTTCCAGATGTCCACTGTACTCAGCACCTCGCTCATAATCTCAGCAGCACTGCGTTTGGGGTTCTGTTTGGTGATGTTGAAGGTGGTCTCCAGCAGCATGCTGTCAAACTTGTCGTCCCTGTTGGGATCAAAGCTGAGGCTGATGATCTTGCCCACCTTCTTGGGATCTCGGCTGGGCGTGAGAACCCTGCTCATCTTCTGGATAGTAGCACCTACCTCACCGCTGTCATATGCCAGATACAGCTCTGTGATCTCAGGGATGCTGAAGCTTCTCTGAGCCATGAGGCTGCTGATGATCAGCACGCTTTGGTTCTGCTTCACAGCCTGTTCAATCTGCTCACGCACCTTCTGCTCGGCATTGGCATTACGCACCTTCTGCCCGTCAATGAGAATATTCCCACCGAGCACAATCACACGCCAGGCAGGCAATGCTGACTGTGCAATCACACCAATGGCTGCCAATTGCCCATCCTTCACTCGAGTGCTGCCTGGCACAAACATCATGGCAGTTTTTTGACGCTCGCGCCCAAACCAGTTCTGCGTCTGTAGGTCCACGTTGGCCTCGTCAGCACCGTGCTTGCCTAGGAACACTGTTTCCAGCATGCGCACAAAAAAGCCCTTGCTCTTTTGAGGATGAGCAGCAAACTTACTCCAGCTGGGCAGCAGTCGCATGTCCTCATCAAGCTCACCTGAGGCCACACTCTGCATTACGGGTTCACTGAGGTCCAGCTGATAGAGTCGCATGTCAGGAGCCAGCTGGTCTCGGCTGGGATCAACAGAGAAATGCGCAAGATCGGGTGCAGTGACCGGATGCTTCAACCGCTTTTGGATGAGCAGTTCCGGATAGGTCACACTCAGCATGGTGTCGATTGACCACAGCTTGCTGGCTCGGTCTGCATTGGTGCCTGTCATGATGAGCACGCGGTCACGCTTGCCCACATGCTTCTTAAGCAACTCAGCCTGCCCTGGACGGTAGCTACCATAGTCAGCTTCGTCCACAATCAAGAGCCGCTCGGCCTTGCGCTCAAACAGCCACTTGACTCGTGCCTCACGCTGGCCGCCGCTGCACATGCTGAGATAGCACACCACAGGCTGCCCCTTCTTGAGGGCTGCGGTCACTGCTGTTTCCCAGCCATCGCTCTGCGTGTCCACATGCTGATAGCTAGCCCACTGCTCAAAGCTGGTGAGGTCCTTTGCAAAGCTGGCGAACACGGTCTTCACATAGCTGGCCACAATCACCAGTGGCGTGTTCAGCTCGCGAGCCACTGCGCCACTGTAGACAGTCTTGCCAAAACGGGCACACAGCTCTGCCAGCACCACCCGACTACCGCTCCTGTAGGCTGCCAGTGTTTGGTTGACCATGCTGTGCTGCATGGTGCTCAAGCCGGCCATGGGCAGCTTTTGATTGACGCTGGCCAGGTGTTGGTTCACCTTGAGGATCAGTTCGGAGCTGCTAAGCATGTGGATCTCGCCTGTGGTGCCTTTGCGATGCCCCACAAAGCCACGCACATAGTCGTCCATCCTGGCATGCTGCCGGCAGCGCCCTACCCTCTGTGCGTAATCCGATACGTCCCAGATGTGGTCAACTGTAACGATGCCGGCACGCAAGAGGTCCTTGCGCACCCCAAGGCTGTCCCGCACACGAGCTCGCACACTAGCGTCTGGGCATTCATCAGGCAGCACCCAGCGTTCCCCAAACTTGCACTCATTGGGGTTGGTGCTCTCGCTCCATACGTAGAGGAACATGCGTCCGGGTTGTAATGCCATCAATTTTTCCCTTGTTTCAGAGTGTGATAATTTTCAAACAATTTATTGTAGTCGTAGAAGAGAAGCTCAGCAAACCTGACACTCATCATGGTCACCACCACCACATCAGCCCAGCCCATGAACCACAACAGACCGACTATACCTGCCACAATGTATGCCTCATAGAGCAGGTATCGAACAGCCCCCTCTGGGCTCGCAGTGTTCTCGATCGCAGCCTTGACACTCAAACGTGCGCTCCACAGACCTACAAGGACTATGAGCGCCCCAAAAATTCCGTCAGCTATCATTCTTTTGAACCATTTATGGGTTAAAAGGGTAAGGACCGTCGCGAAGAGAACTCATGCTCTTGAGCTGGACTAGGAAATCATCATGTTCAAAAACACGTTCGCTTACCAAATTATCCGAGTATGCCAGCCTCACAATAGGGACATCTTCCCTTGAGCTGCACCAAAGCTGAATACCAAGATTACCAGGACTGTCCTCTTCATGAGATACACGCGAGCTATGATGCACCCGATATTTCAAAAAGAAGGGGTGCAAGAGCAGCCCCCCAACCCTCTCGCACCATACTATGAGCTCATCATCGTTTACACACTGACTCTGTTCGTACATCCATCCCAGCACCAATCGAGTCCATGGTCCACCATTGTTTGCCTCAGAGCAAGCCTTGCACATTCGCACCACCTCTTGAGTGCTAGGCGTTCGGTCCTTTCTGTATCCTGCCCATCTAGCGGTCCAGTAAAGAGCAAACTTGCTTGCCAGCTCTGTGCTCACCTCTCACACCCTGTCCCAGCAACCAACCACCGCATTCCGCGCACTGCTGGGCTTCATACCCAGTGCCTCAGCCATTGAGGTGATCTCACGCACCGTACGCCCCAGGGGCTTGTGCTCTGCAATCAGTGCCCGCACCTGTGCCACAAAGCTTGGCTTGCCCGTCTCGCGCGGCGTGCTCGTCCGCTCTGCACGAGCCTTCACAAGTGGCTTGTTCTTCGCCATCTTCCGAGCCTTCTTCACTTCTCGGCTCGAAGCAGCCTTCACCTCGGGCTTGGGCTCCGGCTTGGGTGCGGGTGCCTCATTGCCCAGTGCCTTCAAAATTGCCCGGAGCGGCTTCACCCAGTCCCGGATGCCCTTGTCCTCCTGTGCCTCCTGGAGCGCATCCCGGTAGTGGGCCACCAAACGCTGCCGCACTCGGGCGCCGTTGTGGAGTTCCAAAATCTTCTCCACCTCGCCAGGAATATCTCGGAGCTCAAGCTTGCCCAGCAGCACTCGAGCCTTGAGGTTGTCAATGCGCGAGTAGCAATTCACATACGCCTCCACAAGCTTGCCTGCCGCTGTGGTGTTGAGCGTTTCGATACCGCCCTCTTCCTGAGGCGCTTGCTTGGCCTGGCGCAGCCCGTTGTCGAGGTAGGTGTGGGATTTGGGCCCCAGCTGAGCCCCACGGTTGAGGCAGTAGGCAATCTTGCCTATCGTCTGCTGGATCCCAAACGGGATCTGCTTCACCAACCCTGCCGCTTCCTCGCGCCCCACTCGGGTGAAGTAGCGTTGTGCCTCGCGCACCAGCTCATCACTCTCAACTGCCTGATGCACCCAATTCAGTGCGAGGCCATACCGCGCATCAAAGTCAGGAGCAGTGTAGTCCAGCGTGCTGAAGTCCGGAGCAGCCTTGCTGTTAAGGATCTCCATCAGCTTTGCATCGGTGCGAGTCAAGCGAGCCATTGTGTTTACTCCTGTCTCTATGTGTGCAACATACAGGTGCCTGCCTCTGACGTCAACCAGTTTTTAGGAGAAATTTTAGCGTTTGTTGGTGTGTGATTTATACAACACCGGTGTGTTGAAAAACCAACACCCTGTAGAGTGAGGAGTGTCACTCTACAGGGTGCAAGACGACATCAAGTGCAACCGTTTTTGACGCGCCTTATTTCCATACGGGCTGACCGTTGGGGGCTCGCACCTGGGTTGCCCATGCTTCTCTCACTCGAGCCTTCACAGCCTCGGGCAAGGGCACATAGTCCAGTTGTGCTGCTGAGGCATCACCGTTGCGATATGCCCAATCAAAAAAGCGCATCACTGCCCGGCTGCGCTCTGCATCTTGAGGGTCCTTAGGCAACAGGATAAATGTGGGGCTCACAATGGGCCATGTGGCAGGACCAGGCTGGTTGATGAGGTTCACAGCAAAGTCTGGCACGTTCCAGTTGGCTGCCTGGGCTGTGGCCTCAAAAGCCTTGTGGCTGGGCTTGACCCAACGTCCGTCCCTGTTTTGAATCTGCGTCACAGTGAGCTTGGCCTGCTGAGCATAGGCATTCTCCACATAGCCAATGGCTCCTCGAATCTGTTTGACACTGGCCGACACGCCCTCATTGCCTCGTGCGCCTGTGCCTGCGGGCCACTTGACGCTGGTGCCCACACCCACCTGCTTGCGCCAATCTTCACTTACATCACTGAGATAACTCACCCACACAAAGGTTGTGCCACTGCCATCAGCGCGGTAAACCACAGCAATGCCCAAATTTGGCATTTTGATGCTGGGATTCAAGCTTTGAATTTGTGGGTCATTCCATTTGACAATTCGACCAAGGTAGATGTCAGCCAGTACAGGCCCTGTCAAGCGTAGTGCGGCATTTTCCACCCCTGGAAGATTGACTGCGGCCACCAAGCTGCCCATGGCTGTGGGAAATTGCAGCAGTCGATGTTGCAGAAGATCTTCTCTCTTCATTGGGGCGTCGCTGGCGCCAAAATCCACTGTTCGATTGCGGATTTGGTTTTGACCAGCACCGCTGCCCACGCTTTGATAGTTCAGCATGATACCAGCTTGCTTGGCCTCTTCTCCCCATTTTTGGTAGAGCGGGTTGGGAAATGTGGCACCCGCACCGTTGATACTTTGAGCATTACTTGTGGCACAACTCAGCATGAGGCCCAGTGCCGCGCCAAAGAATTTTGTTAATCGCATTTATTTTTCCTTTCGATTCACATGCTGATTGTGATACCTTACTGAAAAACTCACAAGAGTGAACAACAAATTTTACAGAACAGTAACACTCATATATCAGCATCAACCCCAGCTAAATAACAAAAATTCACAGAGTTGAAATATGCCACCTCTTACCTTTTGGAATGGCGTTGGTGCCAAAAACAAAGATTACAAGTTTTTTGATCGCATGGCATCTCAGTATATCAACATGGGTGGCACAGAATTTTACATTCACAAATACCTTGGTCCTCTCGCTCCTGATCCCAAAATAGAAACACCAGATTCAGACGAGACCAACTTGCTGTCAATATCTGACCTGGTGAACCTTGAAATCAGAGACAGAAAATATGACAATGATGTCTACAGTCTCAAAGGACATTATCTAGTAACTGACACAGAATTTGACTTGAAGCAGTTTGGTTTCTTTTTGGCAACTGACACAATTTTCATCACCTTTCACATCAATCAAATGGTGACTCAGCTGGGACGCAGATTGATGAGCGGCGATGTCATAGAGATCTTACACAAAAGAGACGACACAGCTTTGGACGGAAGGCCTTTGAACAAATTTTTGGTGGTACAAGAGGGCAGCAGACCAGCTGAAGGTTACAGTCCCACCTGGTGGGCACATCTTTGGAGAGTGAAGTGTCAGGACCTCACAGACAGCCAAGAGTTTCAAGATATTCTTAACAAAACTCTTGAAGATCGCGGAGACGGAATAGTGCCGGAACCCAATCCAGATGGAAGCATGCCAACTTTGGGCCAGCTCAACAGCACTTATGACAAAGAGATTGCAATAAATGATGCAGTGCTGGAAGAGGCCACAGCCAATGTTGCGTTCAGAAACTGGCAGAGCACACATTTTTATATTTTACAAGAGGATTTGGACAAGCCCATTTCTGTGTACAACTCAGATGGTATTCCACCAAACCAAAGCAAGCCTGTTCCTTCTGGCACAAGTTTTCCAGGAGTTTACAAGGAAGGCGACTACTTTTTGCGGATGGACTATCTGCCTCCTGTGCTTTACAAGAGAGAAGGCTCCAAGTGGAAACGAGTGGAAACCAATTACAGAGCACCGTGGCTGCCAGCAAATAGAGTCCTAACCACATTCATCAACAACAAAAACAAAACAACACTGTCTGATGGCAGTGTGATTGACGAGCGTCAAAACTTGCGCACAGCCATCAAACCCAAATTAGATCCAGATATTCTTTAGGAGAGATACATGAGTAAAACAACAGGAGAAAAGGGGCTAGCACTCATCAAACAGTTTGAAGGGTTGCGTTTAGACGCCTACATTTGCCCAGCCGGAGTCCCTACAATTGGATATGGCACCACCAAAGTCAATGGACAAGCTGTGAAAGTGCCATCTACCATTACTGAATCTCAAGCCAATGACTACTTGAAATCAGATGTGAAAACTTTTGAGCAAGCTGTGAACTCAGCTGTGACTGTGCCAGTCACACAGAATCAATTTGATGCACTTGTGAGTTTCACATACAACTTGGGCCCGGGCAATTTGCGCAGCAGCACACTTTTGAAAAAACTCAATGCCAAAGACTATGCTGGTGCGGCTGATGAGTTTCCCAAGTGGAACAAAAGTGGCGGAAAAGAACTTGCTGGCCTCACACGCCGACGGAATGCTGAAAGGGACTTGTTTCTCAGCTAATGGAATATTGGTATAACCAACAGTTGCGGCAGTATCGACTTCAGGTCATACGCGCCTTCAGCAACTTTTCAGTAAGCATTGGTGTAAATGACGATGGCACTCCCAAACTACGGAGAGTGCCATGTCGCTATGGTGATGCCAGTCGTTTGGCAGAAACCATCACCAATGCCAACTCTGAAAACAAGTTGCCCACAGCTCCTTTCATCTCTGTGTATATGACAGCCATGAGTTTGGCACCAAACAGAAGGCATGCTCCCAGTTTGGTCTCCACACAAAATGTAATTGAGCGAGAGTATGATGGCGAAAACAGCAGGTATCTCGGCACACAAGGAAACAGAAGCACTGTTGAGCGTTATATGCCTGTTCCTTTTGATCTCACGTTCAACGTGGATTTTTGGACAAGCAACTTGCAACAGAAGGAAGAGCTGCTTGAGCAAACACAAGTGCTGTTCAATGGCATGATTGATATTCAAACCTCAAACAATCCCTTGGATTGGACTGCAATCACAACACTTGAGCCCACAAACATCACATGGAGTAGCAGAAGCATCCCTATAGGTACCGAAAATCCCATAGATGTGTGTACCGTGGAATACAAGGTTCCAATCTTCATCAATCCACCAGCCAAAGTCAAACTGCAAAAGATTATTCAACAGATAGTCACAAATATCAGAGAAGCTGAGTATGACTCTGACACCATGGAATGGACTGAACAGAGTCTCCTCACCAGAGTGGTAACAACCCCCGGGGAGATGTGGATAGGATTACAAGTTGCTGGCGAAGCCAAATATGAGATAAGTTTGCAAAGTTTGGGCGGAAGTACGCTTGATCCACAAAATTTGCCCACACGAGCACTGGGACAAAAGAATCCCACACTGGTGCCCGGAACGAGTTTCAAGTTCAATGGCTATCTCATAACTGTGCCAAACACCAGCATAGACAGTTTGGTGAGTGCCATCAGGGCACAAACGCAAGACACAAATTTGAATGCTGTGTTTACACTCAGCAAACAACTTGAGTTGTGGAACATGAGTGGTGAAGACATCACTCTTGAGAACGTTATTGGCACTCCTGTGGAGAACATGGGTTTCTCAAGTGGTGTTTACAAGGGCGGGACACTTGCTTGGTGGCGACTGCTTGATCTATATGGGGCGCTGCGTCCCTATAGTGAAGAGCGTACCTCCGCTAGTCAGCTGCGCCTTTTGACAGATGAGGATTTAGACAACAGAGACAATGACATTGTTGGGTATCTTGAGCCTCATCCCACCAATCAAAACCTACTGGTTTGGTATTTGGACCGAAACAGCATGTCAACACCACAAATTCCTCCCGTTACAGCCATTATAGATCCTGGAAAAACGTTTCCCGGAAATGGACTTACTGAACCACGCTATGGACAACGTTATCTATTGACTGATGACATTGCTCAAGCTTCCTCCGCTTGGGGCACTGTTTTGGCTGTGGCCAATGACATAATTGAATGGAACGGGGCTCAGTGGACCAGAACTTTTGACAGTGTCAACCAAAGCAATCAGGTGCTTGTGTTGAATCAATTCAGTCAAAAGTTTTTCCTTTGGAATGAGGGCGCATGGACCGTGTTTCCCAATGCGCAATATCAACCAGGGCAATGGAGATTGGCACTGTGAGTTTAAATACGTCTATGAACCCTGTTTCAAAACCTGTGGCACAAGTGGATCTAGCCACACTTGACAAGCTTATTGATCCCAGCACTCGCCAGATTTTGAAAATATTGCATGATCATCATGTGCCAACAAGAATTGTTGGCGGCGCTGTGCGTGACTTGCTTTTGCGCAAAAGCCCACGTGACATTGACTTGGTAGTGGATGCCGATCCCAGTGAGATTTTGTTTTTGCTAGAGCTGTATGGAATCGAAAGTGAAGTCAGTGGGATCTCACACGGCACAGTGAAGGCAGTGTTCAGAGCCAATGGTCAACGCGAGAAAGTTGAGATAACCAGTCTAGGCTATCGGATACGCTTGAAAAGTCAGCGCCCTTTCCTTCAAAAAGCCAAAAACTGGAGCAGAGACAGTGCCATGCGCGATCTCAGCATCAACGCAATGAGTTTGGATTTGCACGGCCACATCTGGGACTATCAGGGCGGCTATGAGGATTTGAAACACAGTCGCATCAGAATGCTCCCAGACACTCGTGCCAATGTCACAGAGGACCCCAATCAAATCATGCGTTATTTCAAAGCTTTGACCATGTTTCCCAATCCTCGCATGGTGAAAAGTGATTTGGATTGGATCCGAAAACATGTGCATCTCTTGGCCGGAAGCGAAGATGATGACAGGATCATGAGAAATCTGCTGAGCATTCAACGCAGTGACAATGCACACAAAATCATAAATTTGATGTGTCAACTGGGTATCAAAAAATACATTCCCTATCTGCCTTGTTAACTGTGTTTGATTTTCTGAGTTAGTTGAATATCCTTGTATAATGTGTGATAGACACATTTGAAGGAACGTCAATGAAGAAAATCAAAATGCCCAGCACCAAGGACATCAGCAAGGCTGCCAACAGCGCAACCAAGGCTGTCTCCGATACAACCAACACTGTGGTCAAGGAAACCACCAAAACCGTTGACAAGGCTGTAGATACTGTCACAGACACAGCAACTGATGTTTACAAGGACGCTTCAAAGGCTGCCTCTGATGCCTACAACTACTCTGTGAGTCTAGCCAACAACACGGCTGCTGTGAGTGCAAGTGTGGCCAACACCATCGCCAAAAACACAGAAGAGGCAGCCAAGCAAGGTATCAACGTAGCCAGTGATGAGTGGAAGAAGGGCAGTGCTCTTGCACAAGACTTTTACAAAGACGGTGCTGAGGCCGTAGTAAAAGCAGCAGAAGATGCTTATGCCTGGGTGGATGCCAATGCTTGCAGAATTGGCTTGAACTATGCACTCACAACTGGGATAGTAATGTATTTCACTCCCAAGCCCGCTCCAGCTGATCCTGGCACAGTGAACTCAACAGCAGCCAGCATGACTTGGGTGGCCTATTTTGCATCTCAAGCTGGTAAGGCAGCAACAATGGCCGAAACTATGGCATTGAGTTGCAGCATCAGCTACATCATCACCGAAGGATTGTTTTTGATTCCAGGTGTCAAAGGCCAAGTAAACAAGAATTTGGTATTCAATGCACTGGCCAATTGCATCAACACAACTATAACCAATGCCTATCTCTGGGGCACACCAGCTGGTGTTGGGATTGCTGTGGGCTCAGCCATCTCTCCGGTGGTTGCAACGCTGATTTGCGAGGGTGTGCTGCCAAAGGGTGTCAGCAAAGGGCCTGATGCAAAAGCCGCCGAGGATGGTGTCAAAATGGCCAAGGATGCACTGAAGTCTTTGGGTTTTTGATCTAAGACAAGCTTACAATGAAAAAAGCCCGGGATTGCTCCCGGGCTTTTTCTGTATTTGGTGATCATCTTCAATTATTTAAAGTATTGCCAGAGAAAACACAGCAATATCAAACGGTTTTACTACAGATTTTTTTACCAGCGTCCCATACCTGCAAGATCTGCCATGCAGTATGTTTGTTCGCATAATCAGGACCTAGACCAAACTTTTTGATGAGTTTACCTTTCATATAGTGTTCCTGGTTGATTTGAGTACATGTTGTGCTCAAAATCAAGCATGTTTCAAATGGCACCACGCAAAGGCGTATTAAATTACCACAGAGCAACACACTCATATGTGTTCTCCCGTGACTTTGTGAGTTGGGCCTCAAATACCTTGAGTGGCTGTTGGTGGCTTGACTTAGAACCACAATTGGCTGTGTGTTTTGAACAGCAAGAGGACTGCGCTGCTTATGTGTTGTGTTGGAGTGAACCAGCAATATTATGTATTGCACCTAGTAGAAATGCAGCCTCTTACTACGTTGCTGGTAGGGAGGCAGCGGCTTACTATTGTCCTTACGTTCCTCTAATGCCCAATGGTTTGGTTATAGATCCAAATACATTGGCGCCGATTGGTTTAGGTCCAAAAGATTGATCTTTGACATAGGATATTTCTCCAAACAAACTACCTTGTAAGGAGTATTCAAGTGAGCGAAGCCAATAATCCAATTAAAGACTACAAGATTAGCCTAAGGGAGTATGATTATGAGGCTGTTGCAGAAGTATCATTGATACTAAATGATGGCACAACATTGATTGCATCACTTGACGGTTCGTGGTCCCCAAATTGTTGCAGGCCAATTTATGCAGTTGGGTGTGATGCTATCAAATTTCTCAAGGCTGTTGGTATTACTGTGCCTGATGATACCCAAATAGAGTTTGATGCTGTTGACATGTTTGACGAAGACGACGAGGCCTACGAAAATGCGGACAGCATAAAGCACGTTGTTGAAAGCATGAGTGCTAAAGCGTTTCTCAACGAGGATAAAGAGCATTTCTCTATCAGAACCAATGTTGACAACGCAACAGATCTTGCTAAGGATACATATCCTCTGTATATCCAGCTGGGCGGCAAACTACCGAAAGATGAGTATGCTCAGCACTTGACTATCTTTCTCATGTTAACTCAAGACGCATACACAGGAGGCGGAACCACAGGTTTAGACCGTGCGCAAGCCTGGACTGCATGGGAAGCGTACTGCAAAGGTACCAAGCTGCGTAAAAATGACCCAGACTTGATTTTTAGGTCTGTTGATGGCGTTCAAGCATATACCTAAAAGAGTAAACCAAATAGTTGACATAAATGACCGTGCAATTTGACATTTAGCCATCAAAACTACAAACTTCAATTAAGGAGTTGGTTGAATGATCGAATGTCAAATCTGCAAAAGACTATTGGGTACTCTGGTGGGAAAACATCTCAAAAGTCATGGACTGAGTAGTGCACAGTATCAAGAACTGTATCCAGGGCACCCAGTTAGTGCCATGAAACCCTGGTCGGATGAGTTGCGTGCTCGTCACATCCAGTTGCGCACTGGTCGTACTCACAGTGAGGAAACCAAACAAAAAATTGGCGCCAAACACAAAGGAAAAAAGCGTGGTGAAGACGAAATAGCCAAGTGGCGAGATAGTTATCAAAAATTCCTGGAAGAGAACGGAGGTTCTCCACAAAAAGGTTACAAACGCAGTGACGAGTTCAAAGCTCGAATGCGAGAGGTAGCTCAAAACCGTCCACCAGAGTTGGTTCAACAGAAGGTTGAACAGATGTGGGAGGCTCGTCGGGGACAAAAAATGACTGATGAGCAAAAAGAAGTATACTCTGCGGCTCGAGTTAAATTTATGATTGAAAATCCAGATAGTTTAGGCCCCAAGAAATTATTCAATACCAAACCTGAGCTACAGTTTGAGGAAGAACTCAAGCTCAGAGCGGTCCGATATAAAAAGAGTGTACATATCGGTGGGTATCTATATGATTTTTTGATAAACGATATTGCTGTGATTGAAATTGATGGTCCATACCATTATGAGCCAAACATGTATGGATCTAAAAATGATTCAATGGACAAAAAACTTGAAGGGTTACGCAAAACTCAAGAAAAGGATGCAAAGAAAACGCAACGTGCAAATGAACACGGTTATGACATTTATCGCATCAGAGTTGGCGGATCATTGCCAGAAGATTGGTATTCTCAACTTTTGTGTCAAAATTTCGATTTGTTTTGAAATGGAAAAGCCCGGGATTGCTCCCGGGCTTTTTGTATTAGCACATAAACAAAATGCGCTAACCCATTGAAATCAAAGAAACTTCAAGTTCGCAGTATTTACAGCGATGCCAGCCAAGTAGTCAGCAGCATTACCAAGTGAACTTGCAACGTTGCTGAGTTCCAGATAGCCGTACCTTGTCATGAAAGATACCACTGGCTCGAAGGTGTTGGGATCAATCACAACACCACTGCTTGTCAGTGGCACATATGGGCAATAGTAGGCAGCAGCGTCGATTTCGCCAGGGCCCTTGTAGCCAACGAGCACTGGAGTGTCGTCAGCAGCATATTGGTCCACATACACGCGAACTGAGTTGTTCAGCACGCCAACAAACTTGGTGTTGGTTGGAGCTTCAAAAGTTCCTTCAGTTGTGCGAGCGAAAGCAGAGGTTGTTGCGCTTTGCAGGATTGTTAGAGCGGTGGGAGAAACCACTACCCAGTTACCAGCACCACGACGTGTGCGAGCAGCAATCAAGTTTGCACCACGGTTGATCAGCACGGCCAGGGCAGCATGCTCGTCACCAACGAATGTGGCAGTGCCAGAGACAGCGCCTTGGTCGTATGTGAGAGTGATGCCAGCGAGGTTACGCAGGCTGTTCAAAATCTCTTGGTCAATTTCAGCTGTGATTTCTTGAGCCAGAGCAGCCATAATTTCTGCTTCGATGTCAATGCCTTGTTGGGCTTGTGCATCTTGTGCAGCCTCGAAGGTCCAGCGAGCGGACAGCTTGCGTGTCTTGGCTTCAACAGTTTCCTTCAGGATTTGGATGTTCAGTCTCTTACCAGCTGTGCCTTCAAGTGTTGCAGCAGCAGCACCGCGAGGGTTAGCAACATCGCCGTTACCGCTGTAGAAGCGAGCAATGTCAAAGGGGCTGAGAGCTTCAGAACCAGCAATCACACCACCAGCCACTGCGGGGTTGGGGAATGTGTCAGCATAGCGCACACGCAGGGTGTGGATCTGTCCCACTGGACCAGTCATTGGTTGCACGCCGATGATCTCGTTAGCGATCACAGTTGGCATCACTCGACGGATAACAGGGAGGATCACCTTGTTCAATGTGGCAACGTTGCCTTGGCTTGTGGCGCCAGGTGTTGCAGTTTCAAACAAGATACCGCTTTTGCTTTGCAGGTCTCTCTTGGTATTCTCTAGAACCACTTCCATAACTTTCTTGCGATTGCCGGTGAGGCCCTCGCAGAGAGCGTCTCTGGTGAGATTCCAGTTGGCTTCAAAAAGGTTGCCTTTCATAGTCATTTTCTCCTTATTGTGCTTTGGCGACACCGGCCAAATACAAGATATTTTGAAGATCGGGATCTTCAGTTGGGTTTTGTTGTGTTTCCACGAGACTTACACGGTCTCCGGAGTGTGCTACAGAGCGACTTTTAACAGGTTCGGCTGCTTTGGGGGCGGCAGGGGCTGTTTGATTCAACACTGCGGGCAAGTATCTGTGAAAGCTTTCTTTCAAGTTCTGTGTTTTCACATCACCCAAAAGGCTTTCCATCAGCTTTTTCTTGTCTCTGGCCAAGGGACTCAACAGCTCATTGAGCACTTGGGCTCTTTGAAGCTGAGCTTGAGCAGCACGTCCTTGTGCACGAGCACTTTCCAACAGATTTTCTTTCTCTTGGATTGCTTTCTGTGCTTCTGTCAGTGCGGCTTGTTGCTGCTTGAGTTGATCACTGAGCTTTTTGACTTGTGTACCTTCTGCAAGGTAGGAAGTCATAAATTCAGCGGCCACAGCTTCGAAGATCTTACGACCAAAATTGTTCTCACGAGCAATTTTGATGTCGTCTCTCCATTGCACCAATTCGCGCTTGATGACTTCATTCAAAGTCTTGTCAACCACGTTGGCTGCTCTGTTGACAAATGAGCGTTGAGTTTCGGTAAGCTTGCGCTTGGCTTGGCTTGCCAACTTGACTCTTTGCTCGACCAGAGCTTTCTTATCGGATTGAAATTCAGTGATTTCTTCCGACAGTTGTTTGAGAACAAAGTTCTCCAATTTTGCAACTTTTTGGGCTAGAGCTGCTTCGGAGTTTTGTTTTGACTCCAGCAGTTCTTTTGCCATAGCATCACGTTGAGCTGTGAGTTGCTTTCTGTCAGCTTGAAACTCGGAAATTTCCTTGCGGATCTCACCTTGCATAAATGTTTCCATCATTTTCACATGCTGGGCCAATTTACGATTGTATTGAGTTTTGGCCTCACTTAGGGCTTTGCTCAATTCAACTTTCTTGCTTGCAACTGCACGCTTGTCCTGAGCGAACTCTTCGAGTTCCTTTCTCACAACATCGTTCAACATGGTGTCCATGGCTTCCACAAGGGTTGCGCGCTCATGCTCAAAACGTTGAGCATAACTTTCTTGGAGCTTTGTCTCAGCCTCTTTGAGTTTTTGAGAGAATGCTTCTTGAAGAGCTTGGCGGGCTTCGGGGCCCAACACTTCGTTCTCCAGGAGTTCTTGTAGTTGTTTTTCCATAGGACTGGCGTCTCCTTGTTAGATCTTCAACTCGTCAACCCAGCGAAGCAAGGTCTTGGTGAGATGCTTTTGAGCCTTCTCATCTTGACGCACGCTTTCTGCCAAGTCTCTGATGTTGTTGCCGAGCCTTCTGTGATACATGGCCTCATACACAGGTACAGGGAATGCACTTGGGGCTGAAGGTTTGGCTACTATGTCGACTGTCAACATTTCAAATTCTGAAACGTTCCCATAGGGATCGACATTGCCTGAGCCACGTGATGAAACGCCAAGTTTTACACCACTCTCAAGCAAGGTTTTTGCAATTTGACCGCAAGGTGTTGGCAGTACCTTCAACTTTCCGATGCCATTGGGTCCATCCATCCACATCTTGATAATGCTGTGGCTCACACGATCCAAATGGATCTGCAGCTCTTGTGGATGATCCAGTTCACCAGGCACGCCATTGTCTTTGGCAATGCTTGAATTTACTAGCTCTACGGCTTTGCGAATCTCATCTACAGGATAGACTCTTCCGTTGTGATTTTTGATTCCTCCTTGAATGAAGATGCCTTCCATGAATAGGTTCTTTGTGCCACCTTCAATGGCCTCAGTAACCACCTTCATTTGGGCGTCATCAAAATGCAAGTGTTCTTGTAGAATCTTAACCATTTTTGTTTTCCTGTTTGGTTTCAGTAATGATATTTACTACAAAAGTTTGTAGTGCTGGTTTTTTGGTGGAAAAACCAGTGTTTTTTCAAAGACAATACCGCAACTGAGCACAGTTGCGGTATTTCTTCACTCAAATCATTACTTCTTTGGTGTAGTGCCGGTGCTGCCAAGTGGGCTGCGAACGTTAGCTGCGCCGAATCCCTCGGTGCGATCCTTGTTCAACATGGCCTTTGTGCTGCCTTCCTTGCTCACATGTCCCATTTGGTCAGAGGCTTTTTTGCGACGGTTTGACAAGTTCATGCTGCCACTTGTAGGTGCTGGTTGCAAATGATACCCATCAGCCTTTGCACCCTTACCAGTTTGAACAGGCTTGGCTCCTGGGACAGGGCTTTGAACGCCTCTGGGAACAGGACTGTTCTTGCTTACATCACTACGGGCAAATTTACCCGCGCCAACTTCGCCAACCTTCTTGAGGTCAACACTTACTGTGTCAAGATCAACTGCCTCGTCTAGATCATCATATTCTTCTTCTAGATCATCAGTGTTGTCCATCCAGCCTTCTCTCATGCCGCCGCTGCTGGCATCGCGCTGTAGGCGTCTTTTGAAGCGCAAATGGTCTTCACTATCTAGTCTGTCAATTAGCACGTTCCAGCACTCATCCCACTCACCAGAACATAGGACGTTATCTCCCTGGCCTGGTTCCTCTAGCCAAACTTCATAGTCTTCCTCATAGCCTTCCTCATCCTCGTCGGGATGTGGCATGTCGTGGTATCTTTGGCCAATATGGATGCCATCGATTATGTGGGATACTTTGTCGCCATCATCCCATACTTTGCGGATTGGGTAAGAAGTTCCATTGACAGTCACAGTTTTAAAATCGCCGCTAATTTTGTATTGTTTACCACTTGGTGTAGTACCCGAATCTGCCATTTCCTGCAGGGGCATTTTCTCCGCCTCCGCATCATCATGCTCACCATGCTCACCATGTAGTTCAGCCTTCATAGCTTCAAACTCAGCAGTCAACTCATCAATGGCTTGCTCAATGTCACGGAAGCGCTCATCTGCACCTTCTTCCTCATGCTCTTCGTCGTCCATGTCCAT
>JACCDG010660083.1_pt1 | contig 26473 bp, 17 predicted proteins | sample 7442471 | NCBI WGS metagenome assembly JACCDG01 (sample SAMN15323444, study PRJNA562643) | freshwater metagenome | isolation source: river surface water | place: USA:Blue River Watershed | collected 2017-08-17 | reverse complement strand
GTTCAACCACGCCACTTTCAAGTGTTGATTTTAATCAAACACTCTACCTCGGCGTGACGATTGAAGCCGATAGCGAAATGGCTCCACGCAAAATTCTTGGCGCAGTGCCGGCGGCCTTTGTGGCCAAGGAGGCCGATAATGCTAATACGGTCGGCGGTGTCGCATCAACCTCACTGATACGAAATGACCAAGCAGGAACAGTCACCGCTTCATCCTCGTCATCAATTCTCAGTGTCATTCAAAATGGTCTTGGTAAGATCGCAAGTTTCTTTAGTGGCGCGACGGAAGTGTTTACTATTTTAAATAATGGCAATGTTGGTATTGGGACCTCGACACCATCAAGTCGACTTTCCGTCGTCGGGAACGCGGTGATTGGGGGCAATCTCACCGCCACAGGGACACTCACCGTGGGTTCATTGACAGGACTCCTTCTTGGTACCAACGGCACCGTCTCCGCCATCTCCACCTCCACCCTCAACCTCGACCTTGCTAACACCGTGGGGACACTCGGAGCCACCCGTGGGGGGACTGGTTTGTCTGCTATCACCCAACACCAACTGCTGATTGGTGGGGCAGGTAATACGTGGACTCAGGTGTCGACGAGTTCGCTTGGTTTGGCTGGTCTCTCAGATTTGGCCGCATACCTACCCCTTGTTGGTGGTAGTCTCACTGGCAATCTTACTTTGTCTGGTTCAGTTGCAAATATAGTCCTTGGTAATAATTGGTTGTCAGGAGATGGTGGTGACGAAGGGGTATTTGTTTCGAGTACCGGTCTCGTTGGTATTGGTACTAGTACTCCAAGTAATGAACTAAGTGTTCAAGGCGATGTTGATCTATTTGGTAACACGGCAGCGTTATATATCAATGGTACGCGCATGTTCTATGCATCAAGTACTCAAGCTAATCTAGCTATCGGTCGTACTACGAGTACAGGGAGTGGTGGCTTAAGTTACGGCAACATTGCCATTGGCGATGTGGCACTGGCTAGTTTAACTAATGGAGATAATAACTTTGCAGCGGGCGCTAATTCGCTTGCAGCATTAACCACAGGTAGCAATAACATCGCTATTGGAGGTGACTTAGCACTTTCTTCAAACATTTCAGGTGACGCAAATATTGCCATTGGTAATCTTTCACTCCAGGCAATCACCGGTGAAAATAATAACATTGGGATTGGTCAGAGTGCTCTTCTGGGCTTTAATGGCGGTAATGGAAATATCGCGATTGGTGGTGGTGCAATGAATGGCGCCTTTGATGGTGGTGAAAATGTGGCAATTGGATCTGGTGCTTTAGCAAATATTTCTGGTACTGGCACCATTGCTATCGGTTACCATACTGCAGACAATGCAGCGACGGTGCAAAAAAGTATCTTTATCGGCCATGACATTGACGCCGCTTCAACCACAGAAGACAACGTGTTAAATATCGGTAATCTTATTTTTGGTAAGGGGGTTGACGGCACTGGGACTATTCTCTCATCAGGCAATCTCGGTATCGGTACGTCTTCACCAAGTAATAAATTGGATATTTGGGGTAGTGTACGAATTGGTACTAGTAGTACACCAACGCTATTGGTTGACACAACCAATCGCCAGTTAATAATTGGCGCTACCACAACAACTAATCCATCGGCCGGTATCTATATGCATGACCGTGAATTCACTATTGATAACTCAGGTCATGCGGGTACGTATTCAATCGTCGCTGAACCATCAGGGGCCCTGGCTTTTTATGCGACTGGCGGCAATATAGAATTCAGACGCAATGGTATTAGCGGTCTGCAATTGACGAGTACTGGGATTACCATCAATCCCAACAACTCAAATAGTATGGATTTTATAATTGATGGTGATGTTTCAAACAACCTCCTTTTTGCTGATGTAAGTACTGAAAATATTGGTATCGGTACCTCGTCACCGAGTAGTAAACTCACCGTCGCCGGCACCTTCCTCGCTGCAGGCACCACCACTCTCGCCACCACCACCGTCACCGACCTTACTATCAAGTACGCTCTCCGTGATGCTGGTGGTAGTGCTGGTACTTCGGGTATGGTCCTCCAATCAACGGGCACCAGTACCCGCTGGGTGGCCACCAGTACGTTAGGGATTACCGGGGGAGGTGGCAGTAGCGCTCTGTCTGGTTTATCAGACGTATCTCTATCTGGTCTAGCCACTGGTCAATTACTTTCATACAACGGTTCGGTTTGGAACAATGTTGCCACCTCATCCCTCGGTCTCGGCAATAGCACCTTCCTCGGCCTCTCTGATACACCATCTTCATACACGGCGAATCGTATTATGTTTACGAACAGTGGTGCGACCGCACTCACAGATTCAGCCAACTTACTCTTTGATGGTTCACAATTAGCGACGCTTAATTTGGCGGTGAGTGGGACGAGTACCTTCTCTGGTACCACCACGATGGCCTCAACGAGTATCACGGGTACTCTCCAGATGGGTACGACTTCGCTTGCATCGCGCTTTATGCTTGATGTGAATAATTTCAGTGCAGCGGGTATCGCCGGCCTTAACCGCTTCTACACCGGAACCAATGCTGCCAGTGGTACTGTTCAGTTTGGTGAGCAAGGCTATTTTAAGAATAGTGCGACGGCCACAACAACAATTGTTGGTAGCATGTTCCGCATTGAAGATAGTTCGACGTTGGGGAACACCGTCCGTGGACTTGAAGTACAAACCAACCGTGGTAGTAATACTCAAGGCGAAAACACAGCACTTTCAGGCTTTGCTCGAACCTTTGGTGTTCGTGGCTTTACGAGTGCTGATGCTGGTGGACGCTTTGAGCCAGCGGGTGGTTACTTTGAAACTGGTGGCACTACCCAAGGTAATGCGATTCGCGGTTATTCATCATCTATTACTTCAGCGAACCTCCTGGCTCTCTTCCAAGACACTTCTACTTTCTCTGGCACTGGTCTTAATATCGACCTTGGTAACGGTACGGGGTCGTTCACTGGCAAGTTCCTTGACCTTAAAGTCGCCGGAGCTACCCGCTTTAATGTAGCTTCTACTGGTACGATGTTTACGCAGGGCGATGTTAGTATTGTGACCACGGACACTGATCCGGCGGCGAACAATGTGGTTGGTATGTATTTTGGCGCTAATGGCTTTGCTAGTATCAATCGTTCTGGCAATCCCGCTATGAACCTCGGTCGTAGTAACGATGGTGCGGTGTTGCAATTTTATAGTGCTGGAGCAGTGCAGGGTAGTGTTAGTATTGCAGGCGCAACAGTATCGTACAATGCCTTTACGGGTAGTCACTTCGGTCTAGTGAGTACTACCACTACTCTTGCCTACGAGAAGGGCACACTACTTGAACTCACGGGTGAAAATGCTCACTACAACGATGATACTACTTCAGAAATTATCTATGGCATGCAACAGACGACCACAGAAAATAGTAGTCGAGTGATTGGTACTTACCTCGCTAGTCTGGAACCAAGTCAACCACAATCAACTACTAATCCGACATTGGTTATGGCGGTCGGTAATGGTCACATGTGGGTAGCTGATCAGGGTGAAGATGTTGAGGCTGGCGATTACCTTATCTCCTCAAATATTACGGGTCATGCCGAAAAAGATTCAAGCACTTCTTCAGTGAGCTACATCATTGCGCGAGCTTCTGAAGATATTGATTGGAACAGTGTCAATGAAGATATTGATGGTGTTAAGCATAAGCTCATCACTGTCTTCTTCGAAAACTTTACCCGCCCAAATGTCGATTTTGCTTTAGTCGCATCGTCTACTATTGGTCTTGAATCCGTAGCAGAAGACTCATTTACTAACACGTTCTTGAAGGGTCTCTTTGCAAAGATTACCGAGTGGGTAGGGGATGCACAAAACGGTATTGGTTCAATGTATGCGAACGTCTTTAATGCCTCTGAGCGCATTTGTGTCGATGGTGAATGTCTGACAGCTGATGATATACGTAGTCTAAAAGGTGCGCTTGGGGAGGGTGATAGTAGCAATCCGTCAGGAGAAAGTGACGGCGATACAGGAGACAATACCAATGGAGAGGCGGGAGTCGGTGATGGCAATCCCGATGGTTTTACAGAAGGAGATAACAACAGTGCCGGTAATGGAGAGGGTGAGTCTCTAAACGAAGATGATACAAATGGAGATGAAGAAGCCGCTGCTACCGAAGAGCCGGCATTAGAAGTCAATCCTGAACCATAACCAACACTCATTACTTAGTATATGTATAATTCAAACCTAAAACAAAATATGAAAAAAGCGACTAAGTTTTTTTTGGTGTTTATGTTTATTTCAGTAGTTTCATTTGGAAATATTCCACTCCCTTTTTTCCAATTGGACGGGCAACTTACATTTGAATCTCGAGTGCCAACCGCTTATGCTGCAGGGCCTACATTCAATCTTTCGGGTACTCTCTATTCGGATACCGGTTCGACCCCACTGACTGGTTCCAGTTATACAATTAAGGCAGCGATTGGAACTTCGACACCGAGCATTTATAGTACCACCACTGTTTCAGGTACTGGGGCTTTTAGTTTTGATTTACCGACTTCCACTGCTCCCACAACGTGGACACTAGCCTCTTCAACCGAGCAAAATGATTGGGTTGGTGTTGCCTTTGGTAATGGTCGCTTTGTAGCGGTCTCAGCTACCGGTACCAATAAAGTTATGTACTCTAGCGATGGTGCTTCTTGGACGGCGGTAAACCCTGGTATTAGTATTAATCCCAGCACTATTATTTTTGCCAATGGTCGTTTTGATGTGTTTGGTAGTGGTACCACCAGACACATGTATTCAAAGGACGGTATCAATTGGACAGTAGGAACACTCACAAATACTCGACACATGGCGGTGTACGCTGAGGAAGACAATAAATATCTAGCTATTAATTCAGATGGTAATAATAGCTACTCATTTGATGGCAATACATGGATTAGTGGTGTTGACATGACAACTGTTACTATAGAGTCTCTCGCCTACGGTGAGGGTAAGTTTAGAGTCGGTATTGAGGGTCCGACTTTGTCAAGTGGACGATTGAGTGGTTCACAAACTGGTGTAGAAGCTGGAGGCTGGGGTTCAGCCTCGCCACCTAGCGCGTATGGGTATGAAGGTGTGGCTTACGGTAATGGTTATTTTGTGGCGGTCACTAGTGATACAAATAATATTGCTAATAAAATCATCTACTCAAACACTGGTTCAAGTTGGACAGTAGCTACCGCCCCTGGGGGAGGAGACCTGCACTATGACATGGTGGATTTTGTGAATGGTTACTTTGTAGCAATTGCACACGAAGCGACCACCACCACTGCGTCCATGGCGATTTCAGCGGACGGCATTACTTGGCAAGAAGTGGTGTTACCAGAGTTAAGTAACTGGCAAAAAGTCGTTTATGGTAATGGTCGGGCGGTGGCTGTTTCAGCCAGTGGAGTCAGCCGTGTTATGTACTCTGATATGCAGATGGGGCCAGATACACCAATTACTCTCTGGGTTGATGGTCATGCTACGGTTAAAGCCACTACCTTTATGAAGGGGGCAAAAGGGACAACCACTGTCTCTAACGTCCCTCTGTACCAAGATAACTTAGTAACATTTAACGCTCAGACTGATGGTGACGTGAGCCGAACCAATCTATCTGATTCAGTTTTTTATGATAGTTCTGACGATACTGATATTTTGTATACAACCAATATCGGTACTGGTAGTACGACCGCCAGCAGTACGGCCGGTTTGTATCTGGGTCAAGGTTTTACTCTCCTAGACCACGCCGTGGCTGTTGCCAAAAACTTCACTGCTGCTAATAGTCTGCGCACTGGTCTTGGTACGCTGATATTTAATGGTACTACACAACAGACAGCGACCGGTACAATGACCGGTGATGAAACTAATGGCTTGTATAAACTTACCATTAACAATACTTCTCAAGATGGAGCAACCAATCGTAGTGTGGTTTTTGGCAGTGCGGTTACGGCCAGTGGTACCTTTGCCATGATTCCAGGAGCTAGTGTTAGCCTGGCCTCTGATGCTACTTCTACCTTCACGAGTGTTGATTGGACAGGTACAGGTGGGTCACCTATCTGGATTTACAGTAGCCTTGCCGGCGCCCGCTCACATTTGGTCGCTAGCGGTACTATTGATTATGTCAATGTGAGAGATTCAGATGCCTGCGGCTCTCCAGGTGGCGGCAGGACGGTCGCTAATGGTACCGATTATGGTAATAACACCTGTTGGACCGGTCTTAACGCCAATAACACAATTGTAATTTCGGGTACTTTGTATTCAGACGCCGGTACGACGCCAGTCACATCAGGTCCAACGATTAAACTGGCCATTGGTACCAGTACTCCAGTTACTGATACAGCAGTAGCAAATGGATCTGGGGCTTACAGTTTTACTGTTGAAAAGAATCAGCTTGCGGTTAATATGCCGATTACGGTTTTTGTTGATGCTTCGACCACGCTTCGGGCCGCTGTAGTGACAAAAGTTGATTCCCCTCAAAACAACATTGCCGCTCTTAATCTTTATCGTGATAGAGTGATTGTGAGACAGGAAGGCAGTACATCAACCAGCTTGGTTGAACTAGCTGCTTATGATTCAACTAACGATTCTGATATTCAGTTTACCGCGTCGAGTAGCCTCAATTCACTTAATATTTTAAATAGTCAGACACTCCACATTTGGACTGGTGATACTTTTGTCGGAGCAGCCTCAACGACCTTATCGGGTTCTTACGTTAATAATGGTATCTATACTCACAACAGTGGTGTGCTGAACCTTAGAGGCACGAGCAGCCCGACTTTAAGTGGCGTCCTCACTGGCACCAGCACTCTGGGTGACGTGGTCGTGTCAGGGGATTATGAATTTTTGACAGATGGTACGGTGGGGAATCTGACCATCAATAGCGGTGCTACTACCACAGCTTCTACCACGCTTACTATTACTGGCAACTACAGCAATAATGGTTTATTTGAAGCGGGTAATTATAGTGTGATCTTTGGAGGGTCTTCATTACAAACTGCTACTGGCACGATGACTGGCACTTCGCAGTTTTATAATCTCACCGTCTCCAATACCGTAGGTAGTGGCACTACCACACAGTCGGTTACCTTTGGTAGCGCCCTCACGGCCACTGGCACTATGTCGATATTGGCCAGCTCATCAGTTGCCTTTAAAGCCAACGCCACTTCTAGTTTTAAAAATATTACATGGAGCGGCACCAGTACGACCAGTGCACCGGTTTGGGTGTATTCAAGTATTGCTGGCAGTACGTGGTATCTACAAGTAGACGGAATCGCTACCATTGACGACGCTTATATAAGAGACTCAAACGCCTGTGCGTCAACCGGCGGTGAACTAATTGCTCTTACTAGTATAAATGTCGACAATAATACCTGTTGGACTTTCTTAGAAGCAGCTTCGATCTTTTTATCCGGTCGGCTGTATAGTGATGAAGGGACTTCGGCCATTACGTCGGGTAAAACCATCAAACTGGCCATTGGTGATGGTACGGTAAACACATACTCCCTGACTGCAGATAGTAGTGGTGGTTATAGATTTGCGGTTGCTCAGGCACTAATAACGTCTACGAGTACCAAGCTCACAATGTGGGTTGATGGAGATGTTAGTGTTAAAGCTAGTTTAGTATCAAGATTGGCGTCAACTACAGCTAATATTTCTGATTTAGATTTATATCAAAATCACATTATTGTGCGGCATGAAGGTGCTGGGGTTGAGTACACGCTGACTACTGCCGATATGGAATTTTATGATAGTGGTGATGATAGTGATATCCAGTTTACTGCGTCTAGTACTGCTACTACAACGCCAGCCCTATCAGTCAATGCTGGCCATGAACTATACATTTGGCCAGAGAAAAATTTGTCACCACGGGGTGCGGTAGTTATTTATGGTAATGCTGGCAGTGGCACTGATGGTTCACTCGAATTGGCTCGTGGCGCTGGTTACTTTGGCCGAGGCGGGTCACTATCACTGGCGGGGAATCTCACCATGTCTTCTTCGAGCATATTTAGTACCCATGCTTCAGGGACAATTTTTACCGCCACCACTACTGGCAAAACAATTGCGGCCCATGTTGCCTCAACTACCAGTCAGGACATTGGAGATATAACCTTTAATGGTGTCGGTGGTGGCTGGACATTAACCAGTCAGGCGACTACGTCAAATTTTACTATCACCAACGGGGCTTTTACTATCAACTCCGGCGCTAGTTTGTCCGTTGCCAAGAATTTCGTTAACCAAGGTACGTTTAGTAACGCAGGTGACCTCTTTATCGGTCCAAGTGAAGGTTGGGATTTTAGACAGGCTGTTCATGATGGAAGCAGCCAAAACGTCAGTGGAGACGAAGCTTCGACTAGAGGTATCTTTTTTAAGTCTGATGGTACCAAAATGTATATTGTCGGCATAAGTGGTGATGAGATCAATGAGTACACACTGGCTACTCCGTGGACTGTATCATCACGGGGTGCGGCTACTGCCAAAAGTATTCTCAGCCAAACTACCAATGGATGGAAAATTCGCTTCACTCCGGACGGTAAATTACTTTATCTGACGGAAGACAATTCAGCTGTTGTATATCGCTACCAACTTTCCACGCCGTGGTCGATAGCTACCGCCGTCCCTAAAACACCAAATATCAGTTTTAGTAGTGAAACAGGTTCAGTTGAGGATTTAGAATTTAGTAATGACGGATCTGTGGCCTATGTCCTATCAGAAAGCAATCAAGCTATTTACAGCTACACATTGGCGGTTCCGTGGGACTTGACCACCAAAACTTACTCAGGGGGGCCGGTCAGTGTTTTTGCTCAAGACAGTTCATCTGGAGCAATTGAGTTTAACGCTGAGGGAACCAAACTCTACCTTATCGGTAATCAGAATGACAGTGTAGTGGAGTATGATCTTTCGCTGCCGTGGATTGTATCAAGTTCATCAATGGCGGTTAACAATGGGTTCTTTTCTGTAGTAAGTCAAGACGGCGCTTCTCGAGATATGTTTATCAATCCCAACGGGACGCGCATGTATATGATTGGTAACAACTCGACGGTGTACACCTACAATCTAGACGAATCTATACAACAATTGTCAGGCACTCTAGTAGGCAGTAGTGCACTTGGTGACATCGAAATGCGCTCAAATGCACTGGTTGTGTTTGCTAACAATGCGTCAACAACTGACTTAATACTGACTGCGGGCACAAGTACGCTACCGGCCCAGCTTTCAGTGGCCGGTAACTTTAGCAATAACACCTCACTGCGTAATGGTGGTGGGGAAGTATATCTAAGTGGTACAGCTAAAACTATCTCGGGTAATTTGACAGGCCTGAACAAGTTAAACAATCTGACTATTACTGGTTCATACACCGCTTCAAATAATGCTTCAACCACCAATCTAACTATTGCTACAGGCGGAAGCTTTGTTGCGCCAACGATGTTGACGGTGGCCGGCAATTATGCTAATGGCGGGGCGTTTACTAACGCCGGCACCCTGGTTTTTGGTCCAAGTGAAGGGTTTGATATCAGGACGGCGGTTCATGATGGGGTGACTGAAAGTGTATCCAGTCATGAGACTGCCCCTCGTGGTTTTGCCTTTAACGAAGATGGCACTAAGATGTATGTGATTGGTAGTGGCGGCAACGACGAAGTAAATCAGTACAACCTAACGACACCATGGGACGTAGAGACTAAAGTGCACTACGATGTATACGACACCAGCGGTTTAGGATTTTGGAACATTGCCATAACACCTGACGGCAAAACGTTATATACGGGCCTTGTTAGTTCGGCTACCATATACAAACACAAACTACGTACCCCGTGGGATCTCACCACGGCTAGCTATACAGGTATAAGTTATAATGCAGCCCAAAATAGCACACTGTATGATATTACCTTTAGTAAAGATGGAAAAAAAGTGTATCTACCAGAAGCTGCCGGAAATGTACACACGTATGCGTTGGCTACGCCTTGGGAGATCACAAATACTTCGGCCAGTTATGTCGGGCAATATTTCGTCAATGCTCAGGTGCCAGATCTTCAGGCGATAACCTTTAATTCCAGTGGAACTCAGGCCTACTTGACCGGTAGGACTAATGATAATGTTGGCGTGTATAACGTATCGATACCATGGGATTTTTCCACTTCGTCTCTCTCATACGTGGGAACCTTCCTTAATTATAGTACCCAAGAAGGGGATGTTCGTGACATGGATATAAGTAACGATGGATTAAAACTAATTCTGCTTGGTACAGGGGCAGGCCTGCATACATATAATATGACTAACTCTGCCCAGACCCTCGCTGGCAATCTCACGGGTACAGCGGCTCTTGGTGATGTGACTATTATGGGTAGAGCGACTACCACTTTTGCCAACAATGCTAGTACCACCGATTTAACTATTACCAACGGCACAACCTCAGCTCCCACCCTCCTGTCAATTTCTGGAGACTATTCCAATAACAGTGTCTTTACTGCCAGTAGTGGTAAAGTCTATTTCTCAGGAACCAACCAGCAGACTGCCACCGGGTCGCTTAGAGGTACAAGTGCCTTTAATGATTTGACAATTACCAATAAAAAAGAAAATGGCACTAGCAGTCGATCTGTCATCTTTGGTTCAGCGGTCACAACTACCGGTACCTTTACCATGCTGGCTAGTACCTCGGCCCAGTTTCTGGCCAACTCTAGTAATACCTTCCAAAACGTTACTATTGACGGAGGTTCAACTGTGTCTGCCGCCTGGCTTCGTTCTTCCGCTACTGGTAGTGTATGGTTTATGGCGGTGCCAGGGACAGCGGTTGTGAGTTACGCCAATCTGCGCGATTCAAATGTCTGCGGCTCTGCGGGCGGCGGGCTTACGGCTACGAGTAGTACTGATGTTGGTAATAACACTTGCTGGACCATTATTCCTCCTGTCATTGGTAGTAGCACTATTGCCAATCACGACGCCGGCCAAGTTAGTAATAAGTTTAACTCTAAAAACAAAACTAACGAAACTCTTTTCGCCTATAAACTTAGACCAGAAAGTGGTAATGCGACTGTTACTGAAACAATCTTTACCCTAGACGGAGCGCAGAAGGTTGAAGCAAATGATTTTAGTAACCTACGTCTTTACCGTGATCATAATAACAATGCTTCATATGATGCCACTGATGAATTAGTAGGGACTGGTGTGTTCTTACTTAATAATCAATCAGGTACCATTACGTTTGCAACGGATTATCTTTCAACTACATCCCAGAATTATATTCTGGTGGCCGATTGGAACTTCCCAGTCAACGGTTCATTTTTAAGCGTCTCACTTACACCAAGTAACATTACTATTGTAGATGCCGTTGGTCCTGAGACGGTGAACGGGAATGTCAATTCAGTACAACATAACCGCAATAATCGTAGTGGCGGCGGTAGTGCAGCGACCGTGGGTGATGCTCCGCCGTCAGGTAATGGAAATGTCGGTGGTGGTGGCGGTACAGGTGGTGAGTCTATTGGTAATAATCCAGATTACTTTTGGCCGAGTAGTCAGAGTGGTAGTTGGACCAATGGTGCCGCTGCCTATGATCAGGTGGATGGAACCTATGCCTCTACTAATGGTGTAGACAATCATCAATACACCAATCACGGTTTTATCGTGCCGGGTAGTAACACTGTACAGGGAATTGTGATTAAGTTAGAGCTCTCAGGTACTACTGGAGCTGGTACGGTTGATGTGCAATTATCCTGGGATGGTGGTACGAGTTGGACTGCCACTAAGTCAACAGCTACTCTCGGGACGAGTGATGTGGTATATACCCTCGGTGCACCGAGTGACTTGTGGGGCCGGAGTTGGTCAGTCGGAGAGTTTAGTAATGCCAACTTTGCGGTACGGGTAATTGGTAATCCAAGTAGCAATACGGTTCGCCTTGATGCGATTCAAGCCCGGGTATACCACATTACCGGCGGTGGAGGAGGGGGTGGAGGAGGGGCAATCTAAGGCAGGCTTATACACAGTCAAATGATGAAGAGCTACTAATAAACGATGATACAATACACCTATATGAATAAAATTATTACAACCAGTCAATACGCCCTCGTGTACGCCGTCAGTGCGCTCATGTTAACCGTACTTATGTTTAGTCTCGTGCTTGAACCAACGCTCGGTCGAGCCGCCGCTTCAACCAACGATACCTTCCTTATCACACAAGAAATTACTGATGAGATTTCCTTCCTCGTACCAGCAGCGGATGTGACGATGGTCGGTCCTGTCCAAGGTGTGTCCGGAGGTTACGCCACGGGTACTACGTATGCGGTGGTGCGTAGTAACAGTAACTCTGGCTACACGATGGACATTAGCTTCTCAAATGCGCCAGCGATGCGAGGGAACACCACCTTCAGTACTGGTATCCGCGACTACGCAACCTCATCAAGCATGATGCAACCAAGCTTTACGTTCGTTGCGAGTTCAGCAGCTCAGTTCGGCTACACCGTTGCGGCCTCAACCACCTCTGACCTAGATCCCTCATTCCTTAACGATGGATCAACCTGTAATGCTGGTGCTGGTTACACAGCTAATCGCTGTTGGATGACGCCATCTACCACGGCGTACCGTATCATCAATCGTTCCACCTCTGCTCCAACTGGTGCTACCACAACTCTGACTTTCCACATCAATGTCCCAAGTAACCCCAGTCCAGCCCTCGACGAAGACTTTTATACAGCCACCGCGACCTTGACGGCCACCAACCAGTAGGTACACTAGTGTCATGCCGTACATCCTCTGGGGTACACTCTGTATAATTTCATTGGCTTTTCCGGTTGGAACTTCCTTTGCACAAGAAGCGTCTACGACAGCGCCAGAAGCTACACCGCTAGCTGCAGCTGTCTTACCAATCACTCGTGAACAAATCCCTGGTAGCGACATCCAGCTCGGGGATTTTGTGGTAGGTCCAGGTAAAGCTGAAGTGATAGTAAAGCCAGGGGAGACAGTCTATAAAGAAATTACGGTCACAAACCGTATTGATAGCAATCGCTCATTCCAGTTTCACATCGAAGATATGTCGGGTTCAGCAGATGGTAAGGATGCTGTTGTGCTTCTCGGTGATCAGGACGGGCCATACTCACTAAAGGATTATGTCAGTGTGCCGGAGTCGGTGATTACGCTCGGTCTGGGCGAACGAGCGCGCATACCGGTCAAAATCACCATGCCATCAAACGCTGAACCGGGTGGTTACTACGGTGCGGTTTTGGTATCAACCATTCAAACCAATCCTGATGATGGTACAGCTACCGCTCAATCGCCAATTGTAGCTCGAATCGGAACCCTCTTTTTCATTACCGTTCCTGGTGAAGCCGAGCGTAATAGTAGTCTTGTATCTTTTAGTACGACTAATGATCAGTGGTGGTTTTCCAAAGGACCTATTCCACTGGGACTCACCTACGAAAACAAAGGATCAATCCACCTTAACCCATACGGAGAAGTACGGGTAACTAATATATTCGGTAACGAAGTGGGCTATGTTGAACTTGATCCGTGGTTTGTTTTGCCAAAGTCAATTCGTACTCGTGATATTACCTGGGAGAGTGAGTTCTTGCTCGGGCGCTACTCAGTCACCGCCTCTATCAATCGCGGCTACGACAATCACATTGATACAAAAACCATTCACATCTGGGTGATTCCGTGGCAGCTTCTGGTTACCGTATTTGGTGTCCTGTTTGCCATTATCTTCTTATTCCGTTGGTTCTTTAATAAGTTTGAGTTTAAGCGAAAGTAGGGTATGCAGTGGGGGTCAACAATGTGTCGTATCGGCTGGGAGTCGCTCGTGTTAACGGTGATTACTTGTTCGGTTTTGTCGCTGTCTAACGCTCAAGTAATGAATAGTAGCAACTTCAGTATTGAACGCGATAGTATCAACTTTGGTGGTGGTTATTCTTCGTCGAGTAATTACCAACAAGAGTCATCCTTTGGTGAGGTTGGTACTGGTCGTAGCTCAAGCACCAACTTTCGTCTTGATGCTGGGTACCAGCAAATGGGCACATCCTACATCAGCCTCTCCGTGATTGGCGACGTCACCATGGGACCGAACCTCGGTCTTGCGGGAGGAACAGCGACCGGTTCAACCTACTTCATTGTGACTACCGACAATCGTCTTGGATACCGAGCGACACTTGAAGCGAGTGCTGCGCCTGCGATGCAATCGGCCTTTGGTACTATCGCGAACTATGTACCAGGAACGAGTGATCCAGACTTTTCGTTTACCACCAACAGTAATCAGGCGCACTTTGGCTTTACTCCTGAAGGCCCTGATATTGCGGCTCGCTTCAAAGACAACGGCGGGCTCTGTGGTATTGGGGTACTTGATACAAGTGATGCCTGCTTTGATATGGTCTCAACCACACCGGTAGAAATAGCGAGACGGACAACCAGTAATCATCCGCTTGGTGCTACTACCACGCTTAAGTTCCAGGCGGGTATTGGCAGTGGAGCAGTTGTCAATGCGGGTACCTATGTGGCGACGAGCACTGTGACGGCGATTACGTTATGATCCGGATTTTCATCGTTATTATCTATGGCCTGTTGCCGATGTTAGCGCTAGCGCAAGCAAGTAGTGAATTTAATATTAGGATGTTTGTGGGTAGTGATACAGAAGCCCCGACCACACCAAGTGGGGTGATTGTAAACCCGGTTTCGCCAAATCAAATTGATATCTCGTGGACACCTGTCACCGACAACTTTTCGGTTGGTGGATACCGTGTATTCCGTGATGGTCTCCATATTTCGACCACGAGCCTCACCACCTTCTCTGATACCGGACTTGTAGCAAGTACTTCGTATAGCTACACCATTGATGCGTTTGATGTTTTTTATAACGTTTCGAGCTCCTCGTCCCCGGTGTCTACCACGACACTTCCGATACCAGTCGTGCCTGTAGCAACTTCGACACCAACCACTACTTCAGCCGCCGGGGATGCAACGGCAGTACCGGCCGCCCGTTCGTTTATGATTACACCTGCCAATCAATCGGCCAAATTGACGTTTTTTTCGTATGGTCCAACTCGGTACCTGATTCGTTTTGGCCGCACCGAAGCGTATGAGCTCGGGAGTGTTTCGACTAACGTTTTTAAAACCGATCACGAAACTACCTTGTCAGGACTCGAGCCAGGAACTAAGTACTATGTCGAGGTGACACTCGTTAACGGTTTTGGTATCGAGAAAGTAGTACGACGCGAAAGCTTCACAACGCTTCCAGCTATCACCTCAACAGTACCACTCAGTGCGTCACAGTTGCGTGGTGTTGTTGAAGGTCGCAATGCCATACTCACCTGGACCAACCCAGACTCATTCGCTTCAGTGCGGGTAGTCCGGAATCATCTTTTTTATCCAGCTGATATCTATGATGGGGTAACGGTCTATCAAGGGACTGGTGAAGATATTACCGATAAAAATGTCTTTGTTGATGCCGACACGGTCTATTATGCAGTTTTTGTCATCACGGCAGATGGTCGGGTAGCGGCTCCGGCGGTACTTCGTCTCAAGCGAGTAACAGTGAGTGATACTGTGATTGACGGCAGCACGAGTAGTCAGCCTGTCAGGGAATTACCCTTACCTGATCTAACACTGTCTCCGGAGTACGAACGGTTTTTGCTCCCAAGTGATATCTTTTTTACGATTGGTAACGAAACAAAAACCTTTGATATCCTCCACACTATCGTTGTTGATAAACAGGTACTGGTATCAATTCCGGCCGCCGCGGTACCAACTCACCTCAAGACTATTTTGGTCTCGGTTTATCACCCCACAAATAACAACGAAGTGACGACATACTTACTGAAGTTGCGAGGCGACGGGGAGGCGTACGAAGCTTCGTTTCAATCGAGTTCGGTTGTCGGAGAGGGGAAGGTAATGATTGAATTGTATGACTATGAACGAGTAGTAGTACGACGAATCAGTCGGACTATCACCTACGTGAGTACCCTTATAGGGCAGGGTTGGGTTCCCGAAGGATCATACCGGCTCATTGTATGGTCTATCGTTTCTCTGTTGGCATTCGGTATTTTCATATTGTTGTTCGTTGTACGACGTCGGCGTGAGGATAACCAGTAAACTCAAAAAGTATAAATACGCTATAGTATTTATAAGTTAGTAATTTATCGTATACAGTTCTTATGGCAAAAGTAGCAATTAACGGGTTTGGACGGATTGGACGAACATTTTTTCGGATGGCATTTACTCACCCAGATATTGAGATAGTCGCTATTAATGACTTAGGGAACGTGGATAACCTTGCCTATCTGTTGACGTACGACTCGGCCTATGGACGCGCACCGTTTACGGTGACGGTTGAGGGGCAAGAACTTGTCGTTGACGGTAAGCGTATCGCGATTGTGCAAGAGAAGGATCCAGCTAAATTGCCATGGGGAACGATGGGTGTTGATGTAGTGGTTGAATCTACTGGCTTCTTCACGACGTATGGTGGTGCAGGCGCACATTTGACCGCGGGAGCAAAGCGGGTAGTAATTTCGGCTCCGGCTAAAGATGATGGCGCTGGTGTACCGGGTGCGACGGTCCTCATGGGCGTCAACGAAAACGAACTCTCTACCTGCCAGGTCACCTCAAATGCTTCGTGTACGACTAATGCCACGAGTCCACTTATCGCTATTCTCAAAGAAGCGATTGGTATCGAGAAGGCGCTCCTCAGTACCGTGCACGCCTACACCGCGTCACAGTCCCTCGTTGATGCGCCTAAGAAAGATTGGCGCGAAGGACGAGCGGCAGCCCTCAATATTGTGCCGACGAGTACTGGCGCTGCTATTGCGACAACTCTCGCCCATCCAGACCTCAAGGGTAAGTTTGATGGTATTTCTCTTCGGGTACCAGTACCAGTTGGTTCGATTGTGGACGTTACCTTTTTGGCTTCACGTCCGACAACTGTTGAAGAGGTGAATGAGGCATTGACTGCGGCGGCAGCCTCAGACCGCTGGAAGCATCTCTTTGCAGTGACGACTGAAGAGCTCGTCTCAAGCGACATCATTGGTGCTCGCTATGCATCGATTGCTGACTTAGCGTTTACTCGGGTAGTTGATGGGGACTTGGTTAAGGTAATGGCTTGGTACGATAATGAGACGAGTTACACGCACACGCTCGTTGAGCACGTGGCGGCTGTAGCGAAGTCACTCACGTAATCTCAGTGCGTATGAGCGAAGAGAGACCACGACAATTTGCCACGTTATATCTCGCAAGTGATCACGCTGGTTTTGCGTATAAAGAAGCCGTGAAGGAGTGGCTCTCAGCTGAAAATTTTTTGGTGATCGATGCTGGAGCGGAAGCTTTTGATGGGGAAGATGATTTTCCTGATTTTGTGATTCCGGCAGTTGGGGCGATGGTGGGTGATAGGGGAGGTGAAGCTGGCGCGATTGTTTTTGGTGGTTCAGGCCAAGGTGAGGCGATGGCCGCTAATCGTGTCAAAGGTGCTCGTGCAGTTCTGTACTATGGTGGCAACAAAACTATTCCTGCTCTCGGTCGTGAGCATAATGCAGCAAATGTGCTCTCAATTGGTGCTCGGTTTGTGACGCTTGATGAGACGAAAGAGGCCATATGGAATTGGCTCCATACTGAACCCCTGCATGACCCGAAATATGCCCGCCGTAACGAGAAACTTGATTGGTAACTATCCTATGCTTGCATCACCAATTGTGCCAGCCGTGATTCCGGACTCTGCCGCTGCGGTGGCTGAATTTTTGCGTGTACTCCCGGGTGTGCCGGAGCTCCATCTTGATGTCGTAGATGGGCTGTTTGTGCCCTTTACCTCGTGGCCATATGCCGGAGGAGGAAGTCCAGACGAGGTCCGTTTGGTATGTGAAGCGGTGACACTCGAGGTAGATTTGATGGTAGCAGAACCACTCCGGGCGGCTCGCGCCTGGATTGCTGCTGGAGCCGACATGCTCGTATTTCATATTGAGACAATTTCGGTTGAGGCGCTCCGGCAATTTGCCCAAGAAACGGCTGTAACAATCGGCATCGCTGCTAACAACGACACGCCAAACGAAGCATTGCTTCCATACCTTGCTACCGCAGATTATGTGCAGGTGATGGGTATTGCTGCAATTGGGGCCCAAGGGCAGCCGTTTGATGAGCGAGCTCTGTCTCGCATAGCTTGGTTGCGGACACAAGACACAACACTCGTGATTAGTATCGATGGGAGCGTTAATGCTGACACGATTCCAATGTTGGTGGCACACAAGCTCGACCGCTATATCGTCGGTTCAGCCATCAGTCGAGCGACTGAGCCAAAGACGGCCCATTCGATATTTTCCAAGCTTGCTCTTCAACAGGCAGTCGCGTAGCGTCTCCTCCCGTGCGGTATACTAGTGGTGTCTATGCATTATCTTTCTTCGGCCGACGTTACCCGTCTTGAGCTCCAGGCTAATACCATTCGCCAGAGCATTATTGAAATGCTTTTTGAAGCGAAGAGTGGTCATACGGCTGGACCGTTGGGGATGGCTGATATTTTCACCTTGCTCTACTTTGAGGTACTGCAGCACGATCCCAAAAACCCCGCTTGGGCAGATCGTGATCGCCTGATTCTCTCCAATGGTCACATCTGTCCCGTGCTGTACGCCACCCTCGCTCACGCTGGTTACTTTCCAGTTGAAGAACTGATGACCCTGCGGAAGTTTGGCTCACGTCTCCAGGGACACCCACACCGCGAGGCGCTACCAGGACTTGAATCCACTTCAGGACCGCTTGGTAGTGGTCTCTCGCAAGCCGTTGGTATGGCACTCGCCGAACGGATTGATAATCCGTATTCTTCCAAATACTTTTACTGTCTCACGGGTGATGGGGAGCTTAATGAAGGACAGATTTGGGAAGCAGCACTGCTCGCTGGTAAAGAAAAGCTTCATAACCTGATTGTGATAGTTGATCGTAACGGCATTCAAATTGATGGTTACACCAAAGACGTCATGCCGCTCGAACCATTGCGTGAAAAATTTGAAGCCTTTAACTTTGATGTACAAGAAGTTGATGGACACAACATCCGGGCAATAAATGACGCGATTGGTAAAGCCCAGGCCGTCTATAGTCAGCCCTCACTCATCATTGCCCACACCATTGCCTCTAAGGGGGTAGATGTCTTTGAACGAGATTTTAGATGGCATGGCAATCCTCCGGGCAAAGGACCAGAAGACCGTGTTCCACGGAGTGAGCAAGCCAAAGTGGCACTCGAAAAACTTCGCACCCTCGCCGGCACTATTAGTAAGCATGATATTTCTTAGGTATGTTTGTTACTCATCTCCATCCCAATCTCACTGGTGCGACACCGCTCGAAAAAGCAGCCACGCGCGTTGGTTTTGGTGAAGGTCTCGTTGAGGCCGGTAAGCGTGATGAACGGGTTGTTGCACTCTCGGCAGACCTTACGGAGTCGACTAAAACGCTGCCATTTGCCGAAGCTTTTCCCAAGCGCTTTGTACAGGTGGGTATCACTGAACAGAATATGGCTTCAGTCGCCGCCGGTATGGCAATGATGGGTAAAATTCCTTTTATTGCCTCGTATGCGATGTTTTCTCCTGGTCGAAACTGGGAGCAGATTCGTACCACCATTGCCTACAACAACAGCAACGTCAAAATTGTGGGAGCTCATGCGGGGATTTCGGTAGGTCCTGATGGAGCGACGCACCAAGCGATTGAAGATATCGCTATCATGCGCGTGATGCCAAACATGATTGTCATTAACCCGGTTGATGTCCATGAAGCCCGCAAGGCTACTTTCTGGGCCGCCAAACATGAGGGGCCGGTGTACCTCAGACTCGGTCGTAGTGATACGCCGCTCGTGACCACTCCGGAATCACCGTTTGAAATGGGGAAGGCGCAGCTTTTTTACAAACATAATTCGAGTCTCGGTAAAAAGGTGGGCATCATCAGTACCGGGCAGCTCACGTACGAAGCTTTGCGAGCTGCGGTTGAGCTCGAGTCGCACGGGATTGGAGCTGGTGTCCTCCATATGGCGACCATCAAACCATTTGATGGCGACGGAGTGGTAGACTTTGCCAAGGACTTTGATTTTATCGTCACCCTCGAAGAACATCAGCGAATCGGAGGGCTTGGTAGTGCGGTGGCCGAACACCTAAGCCAAAAACTCCCAATGCGCGTGATTAGACTGGGAGTTGATGATCAATTTGGGCAATCAGGTGAGCCCGATGAGCTCCTCGCTCACTACGGTCTTAATGCCACAGCGGTTGTTTCCACTGTCACTGCGGCCTTGTAGGAGGATGGTGCAAAATATACAAAAAGCGGTCTCTGGACCGCTTTTTGTATTGTGATTGAAGATTAGTTGATAGTTGTTGCTTGGTATTCAGCGGGGCGGTTCTTGAGGAATTCTTCAAGCTGTGTCCGAGAGAGGAGGCCTTTTTGGGCGCCAATGTACTGCACAACTGACATAGAATTGATTGGTCCCCAGGCGAGTGCTTCAGCAGGGGTAAGGCCAAGGGCAATTGCACTCGTAAAGGTTGAGGCGAACGCATCACCAGCACCGGTACGATCAACTGGATCAGCTGGGTCTGGGTACATGGGCATATGCCACGCCTGATCTTCTGCATCAAGCACATACGCACCGTGCGGGCCGTCGGTTATAACGGGGAGTTTTGGACCAAGGTCTCGAATGGCACGCATGAGGGTCGGCACATGTCCTTCGGTGGTATTAAGTAGCTGTTGCGCCTCTTCCTTATTACAGAAGAAAATTTCAGTTACTTCGTAGAGGTCTTTTAGTTCCGTATACCCAAGTTTTATTTGAAAAGTACCTGGCTGGAAGACCAGTTTGGTTTCCGGATTAGCTTTTACGTAGGCTGCGATTTCATGGTGGTGCGGCACCCCGTGTTCACCAATTGAAGAGAAGTAAATAAATCGTGGTGGTACCGGGAAAGCGGGGAGGACGTACGGAAACTTCTCGTGTTTGATAAGAATCGTTCGCTCTGGCCCGTAGCGCAAAACATAATGATAGTTCGTAATCTTGCCTTCGTGGAGCTTTACGTATTCGGTATTAAGACCTTCATTGCGAAGTGTTTCTAAACACTCTTTACCATTGCGGTCCTGGCCGAGGCTCGATACAAGTGTCGAGCGGAGACCAAGTCGATGGGCTGAAACAGCTGCATTAGGTGAGTTGCCTACCGCATTAAGCACTGCCACTTCTTCGTAGGGAAGTTTCTGACCAAATGGCATGTGGAGGGTTTGTCGGCCAGTGTCGAGGTCCTGGCTGACATCGGCATCATCTTTGGATAATTGAATAAACGCATCTACTACCAGGTCGCCAATGGCGACAAAATCATATTGGTCTGACATATACCAATGAGTATAGCACTTGTCGCAATTAAATTTTATGTTCTTCTTACAGTCTGTGGACGTTTTGAAAGACGCATCCGCTGATTTTTTGGTATACTACTGTTCTATGGGGAGGAATCTTTTGGTGCTATTTGTTTGTGCATATTTCTTTGCGTCGGCTTTGACTACCCAGGCTGAGACCGACGCTGAACGTCGGGCCCGACTCGAGCAGGAGTTGCAAGCGGTGGAGCGACAGATTTTGACACAGGAACGACTTGTTGAAGACAAACAGGCTGAGCGGCAGTCACTTGAACGTGATATCAATATTATTGAAGGCAAGATTAGTAAAGCGCAGCTTGGCATCAAAGCGCGTGAGATTGCTATTACCCAATTGTCTGACCAGATCGGTGAAAAGGAGATAGTACTCCAGATTCTCAGTGAGCGACTTAATCGTCAAGAACAATCGTTAGCCGACCTCGTTCGCAAAGCCGCCTCGATGGAAGATTTTTCACTCATTGAAATCCTCCTGAGTAAAAAAAGTTTTTCGGAATTCTTCTCCGAGTACGAACAATATGCTGCGGTGAAAAAAGCGCTTAATGAATCGCTGGGTGCACTTCATGAGATCAAGTCAGATACCCACGAGCAAAAAAGTCTCTTGGCTGACAAACAAGAAACTGAAGCAGAGATGAAGCATATTCAAGAGCTCGAGAAGCGTGGTATTGAAGCTCAAGAAAAAGAAAAAGAAAAAATCCTCACCACGACCAAAGGCCAGGAAGCAGAGTATCAGCGACTCCTTCGTTCTCAGCAGCAGACGGCTGCGCAGCTCCGCAACGCACTCTTTAATCTCCTCGGAGGTGGCGGTGGTATCTCACTCCCACAAGCGGTTGAATTGGCCAAATATGCTTCCGGCAAAACTGGTGTAGACGCGGCTTTGATTCTGGCTATCTTGGAACAAGAGACAAATCTTGGTTCTAACCTTGGTAGTTGTGCCTACAATGATATCCGGGGTGACCGTCCAGTGATGCATCCCGATCGTGACCAGCCCGTCTTTTTGGCAATTGCCTCGATTCTCGGTTTTGAGGCTCGGTCGCGTTCGGTATCGTGTCCAATTGTCAGTAATGGCGCACGTATTGGTTGGGGTGGCGCTATGGGGCCGTCACAGTTTATTCCGTCGACCTGGTCGGTCTACGGCGGTATTGTTAATACTGGTAGTGGCTATGTCTATAGCGAAAGCGCAGACGCCATTCGCCGCATTAATGGTACTGGCGCTCCTGCCAATCCGTTTAATAATCAGGACGCCTTTATTGCGACGGCGCTCCTCTTGCGGGACAACGGGGCTAATGGCACCTTTGCTGGCGACCGACTGGCTGCCTTGCGGTACTACGCGGGTTGGGGTGGAGCTAATAATCCGGCCAATGCCTTTTATGGGGATCAGGTGCTGAATAGAAAAGCTAAGTTTGAAGGGCAGATCCAAATTTTGGGAGGATCTTAAGAACGGCTTCCAAAAGCGTATTAATGCTCCTCGTCTCCTTACAGGAGCTGTACACCTTGTCGCTACTTTTTCGCTATCACTCAAAAGGTAGCAGGCAAGGTCTTGCGAAATGGGTCCCATCCCATTTCTCACCTTGTCTGCGGACATATTGTTGCTTTTTTGTCCGCTGACATGACAAGCAATTACTAAGTCTTGTCAGAATCTGATTATCTGCTATAGTGTGGCACACAAAGTGTAACTTATATATATGAAAGCAGATATTCACCCAGATAACTACCGACAGGTCATTTTCCACGATAACTCAAGTGGCGAGCGCTTTTTGCTCGGTTCAACTATTGAAACGACAACAACTGATAAGTGGACCGATGGTACTGAGTACCCAATTGCTTTTGTGGATGTTTCAAGTGCCTCACACCCATTTTATACCGGTCAGGAAAAGGTGATGGACACCGCTGGTCGTGTTGAACGCTTTAAGGCTCGTGCCTCAAAGGCAGTCTCGAAGAAGAAGGCAGCCTAACGACGAACAGTTAAGACGCCGCGTACACTCCTGTGTACGCGGCGTCGGTCTGTTATAATAATTACCTACTTATGTCACCTTGGGATGAAGACACACTAGTCGATTTACGCGATAACCATAAGACGCAGTTTTTGATGACGCAATTTGATGCGCTCATGAAGCACTACGAGGACGCGGTTGCGATGGTAGAAAGTGATCCGAGTCTCAAGGAATTGGCCGAAGAAGAAGTGGCGCTCCTCAAGGCCCAGCTTGATGAACAGCTAAAGACCATGGAAGATATCGTGGCAGTAGATGCGGCCGAAGACGAAAAACCATATGGGGTCTTGCTTGAAGTGCGAGCGGGTGCTGGGGGAGACGAGGCCGCCCTCTTTGCGCAGGAGCTTGCGACCATGTACACCACCTATGCCCGTAATCAGGGGTGGTTAGTAAGCTGCGAGTACGAAGCAATGGCTGGCGTTGGTGGCTACAAAGAAGCGGCCTTTGAAATCATCCACCCGGGAGCCTATGAGGCCTTTAAATACGAAACCGGTGTTCACCGTGTGCAGCGTATCCCGGTAACTGAAAAAGCTGGTCGTATCCATACCTCAACCGCGTCAGTCGCTATTTTGCCACTACGCAAAAAACCAACCATTGAAATCAATATGAGTGATATTGATATGGAATTTTCTAAGTCTGGTGGTGCGGGCGGCCAAAACGTTAACAAAGTCGAAACGGCCGTGCGCCTCATTCACAAGCCAACCGGCATTGATGTCCGCAGTCAAAGTGAACGCTCGCAGCTCAAAAACCGTGAAAAAGCCATGACTATTTTGGTCGCCAAGCTCGAGACCATACATGAAGAAGAAGAGGCAAAAAAGCACGCCAATGAACGGAAAAATCAAATCGGCACGGGTGATCGGTCAGAAAAGATCCGCACCTACAACTTCCCGCAAAACCGTATTACTGACCACCGGATTAAAGTCTCTTGGCACAACATCGAAGGAATCCTCAGAGCAGGTAAGCTTGAGGACGTGGTAGAGTCGATGGCGAAGGCCGAACGGGGCGAAACCTTTGGCGCGGAGGAGGTTGCAGATTAACCCCCGTTGTGGTACTATGCGCCCGCTCTACAACTCGAGCGGATTTACAATTTATCGTTATTATGAAAGCACCATCTACGAATCTCATCGAACGACTGTTCGCTTCTGGAGCCCACTTTGGCTTCAAGAAAAGTCGTCGTCATCCTACGGTTACTCCGTACTTATTTACGTCAAAAGACGGCAGTGATATTTTTGACCTCGAACAAACCGCCTCATCAATCGAAGCTGCTAAGGCTATGCTTGAAGAAGCGGGGAAGAACGGCAAGACCGTTTTGTTTGTGGCAACCAAAGATGAAATGTCACGTTTAGTAAAAGATACCGCTGAGAAGATTGCCCAGCCATACGTCGTTAACCGATGGATTGGTGGTATGTTTACCAACTGGTCAGAAATCAAGAAGCGTATCTACCGACTCGAGTCTCTCATTAGTGAAAAGGAATCAGGTGAACTTGATCGCAAGTACACCAAGAAAGAGCGTGTGCTCATCAACCGCGAAATTGATAAACTCCAGTTCAACTTCGGTGGTATCAAGACCTGCCAGAAGGTAGCTGATATCATGGTTGTCGTTGACCCACGTCACGATCACATCGCCATTACCGAAGCGGCAGAAATGAATGTGCCAACTATCGCCATCATGAGTTCAGACTGTGATGCGTCTAAAGTAACGTATCCTATTACCGTGAACGATGCGCTCCAGAGTAGTGTGAATATTGTCCTCGCTGAACTGGTGACTTCCTACCAGAACGGTAAGGCTCTCTACGTACCAAAGCCAGCCGCTCCACGTCCTGATACTCGTCTTGCCCGACGTCCTCGTACTGACGCCTAAGGCGCCCTTAGTGTGGAGCCACTCCACCTACCATCTCATTGTTCGTTTTAACTCACATAATTATGGAAATTACATCAGCCCAATTGAAAGAATTACGCGACCAAACTGGTATCTCAGTGATGCAGTGTAAGCGTGCCCTTGAAGAAGCCGGTGGCGATATGGAAAAGGCCATCATTATCTTGAAGCGTAAGCGCAGTGAAGCGGCTGAAAAGAAGTCGGACCGCGAAATTGGTGCTGGTGCAGTGGGTGTATATGTTCATAATACAAACGAGGTGGCCGCTATGGTACTTCTTGGTTGTGAGACCGACTTCGTCGCGAAGAATGCTGAATTCGTCGCGCTTGCTCGTGATATTGCGATGCATGTCGCAGCGGTGTCACCGAAGTACATCCATAAGGCAGAAATTGGTGAATCACAAATCGAGAAGGCTAAGGAAGTTCTCCTTGCTGAAATCAAAGACAAGCCAGCTGATATGCAGGAAAAGATCCTTGTCGGCAAGATGGATTCTTACTTCAAAGAGCAGGTGCTCATGGAGCAGGCTTTCGTGAAGAATCCTGAAACTACCATTGCTGAAATGATTTCTGGTGCAGTTCAGAAGTTTGGTGAAAACGTCACTATCGTCAAAATCGAACGACTATCAATCAAATAGTTGATTGGTGACCCATTATGTGGCTTCCGTTTCTCTATGCAGGTGTGTTACTCGTCCTCTTTGTCGGGTATCAGAGTCTTGTATCTCGTGAGGAACAAAGTGGCAAAAGATTTTTCTTGGGAAAGTTGCGCGACAAAGCGGATATCGTGATTAGTCGTGTGGTGTCCTGGTGTGAAGGAGTGATTCGCTATGTCGTCCGCTACGTGATTACATTGTCGTGGTACTACAGTCTCCATGCCTTCTTAAAGGTGCTTATGAAGTCACTGGCGGGTGCTTATCACGTCCTTGAGTCAATCTTGATACGTAATCGTGAACGAGCCCGAGCCCTGCGCAAGGAACGACGCTCATCGACCAAAAACCACCTCACCCATATTGCAGATCATAAGGCGGAGACGAAGCTTAGTCCGGCAGAAGAACGTCGCCGCAAAGATAAGGCACTGAAAGGGTAGGGAGAAGATTGGTTGCGTTTTTTATCCAATCAGGCATAATAGGCGCACTTCAGATTACTGTCTGTAGAAAATTGAAGAAATATCCCATACGCCATTTTAGCTCAGTTGGAGAGGTGAAAATGGGGAGGGACCCATTTGAACCACTTGTCACAAGTGAGTTGCTGCATAAGAAGCTACAAAGTTTGAAGCAGGG